>ERZ827478.13-NODE-13-length-181105-cov-16.105518_pt1 | contig 181105 bp, 184 predicted proteins | sample MGYA00519705_ERZ827478 | MGnify/ENA primary metagenome ERZ827478 (study PRJEB31778, sample SAMEA3449318) | human gut metagenome | biome: human gut; feature: human-associated habitat; material: faeces | place: United Kingdom | collected 2010/2012 ...
CGCGAGCTGGGTTCAGAACGTCGTGAGACAGTTCGGTCTCTATCTATCGTGGGCGTTGGAGCTTTGCGTGGCGCCGCCACTAGTACGAGAGGACCGTGGTGGACAGACCTCCGGTTTGCCGGTTGTGCCGCCAGGCGCACCGCCGGGTATCCGCGTCTGGATTGGATAAGCGCTGAAGGCATCTAAGCGCGAAGCCAGCCGCAAGATGAGAGCTCCTTCGAGGGTCGTCAGAGACGATGACGTTGATAGGGCGCAGGTGTAAAGGCGGCGACGCCAAAGCCGAGCGCTACTAATTGCCCGAAGCTTCCCGCCCGCCGGTTTTTGCCGGCCGGCGGTCGCCTTGCGTCCCTTGCCTGTGGGGTTTTGTCAACCCCATTCATGGTGGCTATGGCGGTGGTGCCCCACCTCTTCCCATCCCGAACAGAGAAGTTAAGCCCACCCGCGCCGATGGTACTGCGCCGCAATGCGGGAGAGTAGGTAGCCGCCCCCTTTTTTTGGAGTCCCCCTCCTGGAGCCCTCGGGTTCCGGGAGGGGGACTCCGGCTTTTTGGGAGATTACTTCTATTCTTAGTATCTCTTGCGGAGCATGATATTGTCCTACATGGGCATGATCCTGTTCCTCATGTTGTCCCTCAGTCCATGCACGAGGTGGATGCCGCAGTCGAAAAGGGGCTCAGTAGAAATTTAGTGGGGATAAATTTGTAATTTAATCGAATATTTCTTTACTTTACAGTATTTACCATATGGAAAATGATTATTTGAGCATGTTGGCCAGTATTGTACTGCCCACACAGATATTGGATTACTTCTCCATAGTCGGTATATCGCAGACTTCTACGGAAATCCACATCAGCCTGGACGAGAAGATGCGTCCGGAACTAAGCGAGGACGTACACTTTGAATCCAAAGGTTTTATGGAAGCGGTAAGCGTGACGGATTTCCCGATACGTGACCACAAAGTGCTTCTGAAGATCCGTCGCAGGCGGTGGACAGACACGCGCACGGGCAAGAGTTTCAGCATCCCGATAGACCTTGACGTTGTAGCTAAGGGCACCCGTTACTCCAAGGAATTCGGAGCTTTTTTAAAAGAGACGTATGGAGACGTCCCCCGTGACCTGCCATACGCTTGAGGAGTTCTATCACATCGACGGGCATACGTTTGAGAAGCAATACAAGGAAGCGCTGAGCGGTTTCCGGCAGTGGGAGCAGTTGGAACACGCGGATAAATGGCTGCTGTTCCCGGAGAATATCGGCCCTTGTCTGGCTATCGACGAATCCTCGCTATCCAATGGCGAGCTGTACACGTTCGTGACCAACCGTGAGGTCCGCACGCGGGAGCAATCCTTGGTTGCCGTCGTTGCAGGTACAAAAGCGGAGGACGTAATCGCCGTCCTGCAACGGATTGACGAGGAGCATCGCAATGCTGTCGAGGAGGTCACGCTTGACTTGTCGGACTCCATGCGCAAGATCGTGCGTACGGCATTCCCTAAAGCCAGCCGGGTCATCGACCGCTTCCATATCCAGAAACTGGCTTGTGATGCCGTACAGGAGCTGCGCGTCAAACACCGTTGGGATGCCATGCAGCAGGCCAACGATGAAATGGAGGAAGCCAGACAAAACGGTAAGGAGTATATCCCGTACCGCTATCCCAATGGAGACACACGCAAGGAACTGCTTATACGCTCGCGTTATCTCCTGTTCAAGTCTGCCGACAAATGGACCGACAGGCAAAGGCAAAGGGCCGCGATACTGTTTGAAGAATACCCGGACATCAAGACGGCATACGGACTGTGCCATTCCCTGCGGATGGCCTTTGCCAAAAACACAATCAAGGATGCCGCACGCCTGTCCATGGCACGCTGGTACAACAAAGTCGAAGAAGCGGGATTCCGCTCCTTTAATGTCATCGCAGCCACCTTCCACGAGCATTATGATGAGATACTCAACTTCTACAATAACCGTTCCTCAAACGCACTCGCTGAATCATTCAATGCTAAAATCAAGCTCTTTAGAGCGAATCTCAGGGGAGTTGTTGACAAGAAGTTTTTCTTATTCCGCATTGCGAACTTATATGCATATCCCCACTAAAAAGCTACTGACCCCGAAAAGGTCCTCGAAGAGTTCTTTCATGATGTGTATCCCCTGTCGGCGAACACCTTCCCGTAAAGCTCCTTCGTGAACACTTCCCACACACGGGTGTCCCTTTCGTCCACGTTAGCCCCTGTGAGACAGAACGTTATGATGTCCCCTCGGTCGTTGCACATCAAGTGGAGTTTGAAGCTGTGGCATCATCCCATCGTGCCCTTCCCGTTCTTGGCCAAGCCGGCGAACACCTTGTTGAAATACCTCCTCACGTTGTGGCAGACGGGTATCATCGCGCTGTCCACGAAGCTTATCCCGTGCACTTCCCGAAGGCGTACAGCCTCATGAACAGCAGCATGTCGATGAACACCCTCGGCATGAGCTTCACGAAACGGTTGTAAGAGACGTCGTCGGGAAAATCGCGCCTCATCCATCCAAGCACGCAGTCCAGGTAGTACTCCTTGAAGTTGCGGTAAGTGCCGAAATGGTAGCGGACGAGAATGGTCATCATCTCGCTCCGGGACTGCCTTCCTTTCTGGTTCCGGTGTTTTTTGCCGTCACCCATTTCACGCGGCGACGAGATTTTTTTCGCATTTCCACGTCTAAATTCTTGTCAAACTCGTCGATAATACAGAAAATTTCAGTAACTTTTTCCTTGGTAATGTCATGACACAGCATTTCGTCGATGCTCTTGGGCTGCCTTACAACTTCTCTTTGTCCGTTGGTGTCCGCGAAAATCCTGTGCTCGAACTCAAACACGGGGAGTTTGCCGCCATACAGAACTACTGTAACATGGTAAAAGGTCTGTTGTGTGAAAACAGACCGTTTCAAGTAGAAACCCTGCGGCATCTCACATGCGCTTACACCTACAGCCTTGGATCTTACCTGTACAGGGTGACGGAAGGACGGAAGTTCTCCAATGAGGAAGTGCTGATGCGGCGTTTCCTTCAGGAAGTACACATTCATTACAAAAAAGAACGTAAGGTGATTTTCTATGCCGAAAGACTGCATCTTACATCGGGCTATCTTTCTACCCTTGTGCGAAACGTAAGCGGCAAGACCGCTTCCAACTGGATAGATAACTTCGTGTTGCTTGAGGCGAAGATTATGCTAAAGTCCACCAACCTGACCATCCAACAGATTAGCCAAGAGTTGAATTTTCCTTCCCAGACTTTCTTTGGCAAGTATTTCAAGCGACTATCCGGCGTTTCGCCCAAAGAATATCGGGAGAACGGAGTGTAGGCTTTGCGACCATAGGTCAACGGAGTAATACTCCTCTCAATTTTTCAAAGTATGTGAGCAAGCTGTTTCTGTATGCCCGAAACACAAACTTACTTCCCTCAAAACTCCGTTGGATAGGTTTAGAGTAACTCCTCAAAATGCCACTCCCTGCCACAAGCTACCACGACTGTGCCAACCCATTGTTTGATGCGCAACGCCCATTTACTTTGCGTCCAGAACCGGGTATCAACATTAAAAACAGTATCGACAATGGAAGTGTCGATTTTTCAGGAAGAGGCGTTTGAGGAAATGGTGGCGAAGTTCACCCATTGCTTAGACCATATGAACGACCTCCTTCCCAAACAAGGCGGCAAATCATTAAACCGCTGGATGGACAGCCAAGAGGTCTGCCGACAGTTGAACATCAGCCTGCGCACCTTGCAGGACTACTGCGGCAACGGCATAATTGCCTGTTACCAGTTGGGCGGCAAGATTCTGTACAAGGGATCGGACTTCGAACGGATGCTTGCCGTCAATTACCGGGAGGCGTTCAGATAGGCTGATGAAAATACCGCTCGCCATATTGGAGAATACAGGGGGCATGGATGCGCAAGACGGAGAGCGCACTGCTTGGCCGCTCCAATGTGGCTACCACGTTTAATCTGTATGTGCGCTCAAACCTCAATCAGGAAAAGAAGCGTGTTGAGCGTATGGGCAAGTTCCTTGGAATGGCAGAACTGTAGTTCAGCGTATCAGTTTTGCCTTTGGCGGCTGGATGGGAAGTGTCAGAACACTTCCCACTCAGCTGCACCTACGGCTTGGTTGCTTCCCGCAGTTTCCGTGATGACGAAGCGGATATAGCGCACTTCTTTTATAGGGTGATTGAAGTACTGGTAACGCCTTGTTGGGTTGTTGACGATGTTGCCAAAGGTGAAGTCTTCCGCCTTTGCCCATTGTTTTCCATCTTGGCTTGTCACCACGTATCCTGCAGCCGCCATGCCCACGTTAGGCACTTGCGGGGGCAGGTAGGCGATGCCCGAAACGGTGGTAGTGTGCCCTAGGTCGATGGTGAACGAAGGCTGCTTCTCCTGTGCGATCGATAGCCAATAGGTGTTGGCATTCTCGTCTGCGGCGGCTGTGGCGGGATGCTCCGCATGGCTTCCGCCATTGATTTTCCACCCATTCTTGGCGAAGCCGAAGCGTTGACTATAGACGGCGCCTTTCTCGCCATGTAGGAAGGCGACGGCTTTCAACTCCTTGTTCTCTATCGTGAAAGGCTCCGTGTAGAGCGGGGATTGTTCGTTGGGTTCGCTCCCGTCCGTGGTGTAGTGGACGGCGCATCCTTTCGGGAAGTCCACTTTTTGTCTTTGGTCGAGTGGGGCAGTCCAGTTTGCCCAGTTGAATGTGTCTTGCACTGGCGATAGGGTTAGCTGGCCATTGATGTCACGTGTGGCTTCCAACCGAGGTGGCCGTTGGCGATAATAGTGAGTAGACACGTGGCTGATGGCCGGCGAGAGGCGTGACTCCAGCACGCACACCCTTATCTTGCTAGTGGTGACATCCGGGAAGCGCAAGATGCGCTTATAGCCGATGTTCGTGGCTCGTGCCATTTCCTTCCATTCTCCGTTTACCCATGCGTCCACAGCGTGCCCCTCCACCCGCTCGCTGTGACTGGTGATGGCCTCTTGCAAGAGCACTCGGTTGACGGCCTTGGCCTGGGGCAGCTCAATGGTAAACGCTTTCGTCTCGCCATCCAGTAGCAAGTAAGTGCTGTCGTTGTCGTCCAACACCTCCTTGGGGCCTTTCGCGTCCGTCAGCAGGTTTGTCCCGTAAGTCTCGCGGATGCGCTCGCCCGTCTCTTTCAGTACGGCCACGTCAGCGGGAGAGAAGCGTCCCTCGCGGTTGGACGGTATGTTGAGCAGGAAGATGGAGTTGCCGCCCACGGCCCGCTCATAGATGTCGAAGATGTCGTCAGCGTTTCTCACGCCCTGGTAGATGTCGTCGCAGTAAAACCAACCTGCCCTGATGGATGTGTTGGTCTCGGCTGGTTCATAATGCAGGTAGTAAGGCCGCTCCTTCGAGAGCAATATCTCCCGTGTGCCCAGGTCTCCATGCAAGTCACGGAAGTTGTCCGATGTGCGCGGGTCTTCCGTGTAGGCGGCGATGACGTTCCACTCGCTTTCGCGGCTGTGTCCGCCCTCGTTGCCACACCAGCGCACGTCTTCCCTGCCGAAGATGGTAGCCTCGGGAGCCAAGGTGCGTATCCCCATTCCATGCGGGTGAACGTGTTGGGACCGAAGTGCACGAAAGCGATGAATTCGTTCTTCAATGCCGCCAGTTGATTGGCCGTGGGCGTCACGTGGGCTGCCTTGGCGATGATTTGCTCCTCGCTGTCGCTTGCTTCTACCAGTATGGTGCTTTCCTGGGGGATGGTTTCCTGCTGTGCGTACAGGGATGAACAGCACAGGCACAAGATGGGGATAAAGAATTTTTTCATGTACGTGGTCGTTAAAGGTTAGGATACGCGAATATAATGAATTTCTTGGGAACTTGCGCTGATTGCTGGTGAAAGTCAAGAAAAACCTGCCTAAAAAAGTCAGTAGTATTGAAATCAAATATCAGTAGTATTGAAATCAAATATCAGTAGTATTGATATTGAAAAGCAGTAGTACTGGCTTTTTGAGACAGGTTTTGCTTCCTAGATGTTGAGAATCTTGTAGTCGCCCGCTTCTTCGGTGATGACCCGTTGCAGGTCTTCCAGTCTCAGCTCGTGGTCAGACTCTATCCTGGCCACGGGCGGCTCCAGTGTCACGGTGGCTTTCACGCCCTCTATGGTGTTGAGGGCTTTCTCCACATGCGCGCGGCAGTGGCCGCACATCATGCCTTCAATCTTGAATTCATACTTCATGGGTTTCTCGTTTATGGGGTTTGTGTGATTGTTTGTCGTGCAAGTGCTGTCGGGGCATGGACGGTGAGGCTCCTCCCTGGAGAGCCTTTTGCGTTTCAGCCGCAGGCTGTTGGTCACCACGCTCACACTGCTGAACGCCATGGCCGCCCCGCCTATCATGGGATTGAGCAGGAAACCATTGACGGGGTACAACGCTCCCGCCGCTATGGGGATGGCGATGACGTTGTAGATGAATGCCCAGAAGAGGTTTTGGTGGATAGTCCTTATGGTGAGTTGCGACAGGCGAATGGCCTCGCCCACTTTCGTGAGGTCTGAGGAGAGGATGGTGACCATGGCCGTGTCCATCGCGATGTCGCTGCCTTTGCCCATGGCAATGCTCAAATCCGCCTGCGCCAAGGCCGCGCTGTCGTTGATGCCATCGCCCACCATGGCCACTTTATGTCCTTCGGCCTGCATGCGCATGATAAACCTGGCCTTGTCTTGTGGCAGTACTTTCGCCTGATAATGCTCTATGCCCGTCTTTTCGGCTATGGACTTCGCCGCCGTTTCGTTGTCGCCGGTCAGCATATAGACCTCTACGCCCATCTCGCGCAGGGCGTTTATGGCTTCCGTGGAAGTCTCCTTTATCTTGTCCATGATGGCGATGACGGCGATGGCTTGCTTGGAGTCGGCGAACCAAATGACGGTTTTCGCCTCCTTCTGCCAATTCCCGGCTTTTTCCCTCATGTGGTCATCCGCCTGTATATGGTTAGCGTTGAGCAATTCCAGGCTCCCCGCGTAATAGGTCATGCCTTCCGCCACGCCCTTCACGCCCTGTCCCGGAATGCTTTCAAAGCGGTCTATCGGCAAGGCCTTCCCGTCTTTCAGCGCGGTGGTTAGGGCTTCCGCCAGCGGATGCTCGGATAGCCGCTCCAGGCTGTAGAGTATGTCCCGTTTCCCGGTAGTCCCTTCACGCCAATACGCGTCGGTCACGGCGGGGTGTCCTTCCGTGATGGTTCCTGTCTTGTCCAGGATGATGGCGTCTATCTTTCGTGCCACTTCCAGGCTCGTGGCGTCTTTTATCAGTATGCCGTTTTCCGCTCCCTTGCCGATGCCGACTATCAGGGCGGTGGGCGTAGCGAGCCCCAAAGCGCAGGGACAGGCGATGATAAGCACGGTGACCATGGCCAATATGCCGTGGACAAAGCCCATGGAGGGGGCGAATATCCACCACAGGGCGAACGAAAGAACGGAGAGCGTCATGATGGTTGGCACAAATATGGCGGCCACTTTGTCCACCATTTGCTGGACGGGCACTTTGCTGCCTTGCGCCTCTTGCACCATGCGGATGATCTGGGCCAGCATCGTGTCTTGCCCGGTCTTGTACGCCTTGAAACGGAAAGAGCCTTTTTGGTTGATGGAACCGGCGAACACGGCCTCCCCTTTCTTCTTGCGCGCAGGGATGGGCTCGCCCGTGAGCGTGCTTTCGTCCACGTATGATTCCCCGCTGACGACAATCCCGTCCACGGCGATGCGCTCTCCCGGCTTCACGATAATGGTGTCTCCCGCCTGCGCTTGCTCTATCGGGATGCTCGTTTCCCCCTTGTCGGTCAGGATGGTGACGGTCTTGGGTTGCAGTCCCATCAGCTTCTTGATGGCGGTGGATGTCTTTTGTTTCGCCCGCGCCTCCAACAGCCTGCCCAGGAGGATGAAGGCGATGATGACGCTGGCGGACTCAAAGTAGACGTGAGGCTCTATGCCCCTCGATAGCCAGAAGTCTGGAAAAAACAAGTTAAACACGCTGAACAGGTAGGCGATGCCCGTGCTGGTGGCCACAAGCGTGTCCATGTTAGCCGAGCGGTGCTTCAGCTGCCGCCACGTGTTGACGTAAAACCGCCTGCCAAAGCCAAACACGACCACCGTGGACAAGAGCCACGTGGCGTATTTCGTGAAGCCCGCGTCCATGAAAAACATGCTCATCACCAGGATGGGCACGGCCAGCGTGATGGCGGCGATGGTTTGCCGTCTCAGTAGGCGGTATTCCTTTTCGTGCTCAGACTCCACGGTTTTCTCGTCCGCTCCGTCATCGGTCAGCAGGTCATAGCCCGCCTCCCGCACGGCCAAGCGCAAGTCCGCGGCCGAGCATTCTTCTGGGTTGTAGACCACTTGCGCCGTCGCCGCCGCGTAATTGACGTTGGCCTCATATACGCCGTGCTGGCCGCTCAGGGTCTTGCTGACCCGTGCGGCACATGAGGCGCAACTCATCCCCATGACGGGAAACGTTTCCTTTCTCTTGGTCTCTTTGTCCACGCTAGTCCCTTTCCTGCTGTTTGTTGTCCATGGAAGTCTTTTCCCCTGGCGCGTCGTGCGTATAGTCCAGCAAGCGGATGTTCTCCGGGAGCCATGTCTGTAGCAGTTTCTTCATCCTGGCGTGGAATGGACAGGGATAGCCTATGGGTGTGCCTTTCTGTATGCATGAGGCGAAGGCGATGGTGTCAGCTCCTCGCTCCACGAGCAGCTTGGCTCGCAGCACGGCTTTCTTGCCCGGGCAGCCGCCGCAGTTGGCAAAGCCGATGATTTCGATGTCCTCGTTCGCCTCGGCGAACGCGCCTTTCCGGTTTCTCACGGCCTTGAAGCAACCGCTTCCCGGGCAGTAGTCCTCTGTCTGTTGGCATCTGATGATTCCTAGTTTCATGTTCTTATGTGGGTTGAAGTTGAAGTTCTCGTTTGTGTTTTTATATTGGCAAAAGTAGGAATAATTTCTCGCAACTGGGTTGCGAAGGCAAGATTTTAAGTTTTTTAAGCATAGTGCCATGCGTCATCATGGACTGGGGCGGCATTACCTGTGTGTTCCATGTTGGGCGAGTCCTTCCTCATGCGCGCGTGTACATTATTATATATATAAGGTGTAGGAGGGGAAGATGCCCCGCGGGTGTTTGCGTGTTTCCCAATACAAGTTGTTTTGCTTTTCAATTTAACTTGTTTCCCCTGGCAAAATAACTTGTTTTCCTCGGCAAAACAAGTTGTTTTCTTTGGCGAAATAACTTGTTTTGATATCCTGCCCGATATCCTGTCTCCTCATCTGTAGGGATCTATCGGATCACCCGCTTCCTGGCCGCATGGCGTGCAGTGTCTCGATATACGAAAAGCGACAAATCCCGTAATGGGATTTGCCGCTTTCATGTGTTGCGGAGGCAGGACTCGAACATGCGACCTCCAGGTTATGAGCCTGGCGAGCTACCAACTGCTCCACTCCGCGATGTGTCATTCAACCCGTTTCCGAATTGCGAGTGCAAAGGTACAACTATTTTCTGACATGACCAAATATCTCCGTGGCAAAATGCGCTGTTTAATAGATTTTAATACTTTTTGCTTGTGTATATGAAATATATTGCATACTTTTGCCCATAGTTACTTTGTTGTGCAATAAAATTATAGGGAAAGCTATATGTCTGTATCCAAGACCCGGCAAATGTTGGTAGACGTGGCGAGGCAGTTGTTCGCCAAGAACGGCGTGGCCAATACCACCATGAATGATATAGCCTTGGCTTCTGGCAAAGGTAGGCGTACTGTGTATACTTATTTCAGTAGCAAGGAGGAAGTATACTATGCCGTCATAGAGGGAGAACTGGAGCGCCTCTCAGACAAACTGGACGAGGTGGCTTCCAAGAAGATAAGACCCCAAGAGAAAATCATAGAGCTGATTTATACCCACTTGAGCATGATCAAGGAAACGGTGGTCAGGAACGGCAACCTGAGGGCAGAGTTCTTCCGCAATATATGGACCGTGGAGAAGGTGAGGAAAAACTTTGACGAGGACGAGATAGAGCTTTTCCGCAAGGTGTATGCCGAGGGCAAGGCCGACGGAGAGTTCGATATCGACAACGTGGACTTGGTGGCGGATATCACCCATTATTGTATCAAGGGCCTGGAAGTCCCTTTCATCTATGGCAGGCTGGGCCATGGCCTCACCGAGGAGTCCAGCAAGCCGCTCGTGGCAAAGGTGGTATATGGTGCGTTGGGCAAGTCCAGCAACAAGTTGACCCGCTGACAGGAAAGAAAATGACTTTTTAAAACATATCAAACAAATTAACAAAATGGGATTATTGACAGGTAAGACGGCCCTGATTACAGGTGCCGCGCGCGGTATTGGCAAGGCCATCGCGCTGAAGTTCGCCGAGGAAGGCGCGAACATCGCTTTCACCGACTTGCAAATAGACGAGAACGGGAAGGCTACCGAGAGTGAAATCGCCGCCAAGGGCGTGAAGGTGAAGGGCTATGCCAGCAACGCGGCAGACTTCGCCCAGACCGAGGAAGTGGTGAAGGCCGTGAAGGAAGAGTTCGGCTCAATAGACATCTTGGTCAACAACGCCGGTATTACCAAAGACCAACTGATGTTGCGCATGACGGAACAGCAGTGGGATGCCGTTATCGCGGTCAACTTGAAGAGTGCCTTCAATTTCATTCACGCTTGCGTGCCCGTGATGATGCGCCAAAGAGGCGGCAGCATCATCAACATGGCCTCAGTGGTAGGCGTGCATGGAAACGCAGGCCAGAGCAATTATGCCGCTTCCAAGGCGGGTCTTATCGCTTTGGCCAAGAGCATTGGCCAGGAAATGGGTCCTAAGGGAATCCGTGCCAACGCTATCGCTCCTGGCTTTATAGAGACCGCCATGACCGCCGCTCTTCCTGAGCAAGTGCGCAAGGACTGGATGACCAAGATACCTTTGCGCCGTGGCGGTACGGTGGATGATGTCGCCAATACGGCTCTCTATCTGGCTTCTGACCTCTCCAGCTATGTAAGCGGACAGGTGATACAGGTAGATGGCGGCATGAACATGTAAAGCATGAGGGTAGTCTACGAAGACAATCACATCATCATCGTCTCCAAGGAGAGCGGGGAAATCGTCCAGGGCGACAAGACCGGCGACCAGCCCCTCTCGGAGACCGTGAAAGAATACCTGAAGGAGAAGCACCACAAGCCAGGCAACGTGTTCCTGGGTGTGGTGCATCGCCTTGATAGGCCAGTGGCGGGACTGGTGGTGTTCGCCAAGACCTCGAAAGCCTTGTCCAGGCTCAACGAGATGTTCCGCGTGGGAGACGTGAAGAAAACCTATTGGGCCATTACCCGGCAGTTGCCTCCCAAAGAGGAGGACACGCTCACGCACTGGCTTGTGAGAAACGAGAAACAGAACAAGAGTTACGCCTACGACAGGGAAGTGCCCCATGGCAAGCAAGCCGTGTTGCGTTACAAATTGATAGGGCGTAGCGACAATTACTCTCTGTTGGAGGTGAATCTCATGACAGGGAGACATCATCAAATAAGATGCCAATTGGCTAAGGTAGGTTGTCCCATCAAGGGCGACTTGAAGTATGGCGCGCGGCGCAGCAATCCGGATGGCAGCATTTCGCTGCTGGCCAGGCGGGTGTGCTTCGTGCATCCTGTTTCAAAAGAAGAAATCCGCGTAGAGGCTCCTTTGCCTGATGACACGCTTTGGAAGGCTCTCGCTCCTACATAGCAGACCTTTATGAAAAAGAAACTCCGTTGGATAGGTTTGGCGTTGCTTTCGCCTTTCTTGCTGATAGCGTTGTTGGCGATTGCGCTTTATCTGCCCCCCGTGCAACAGTGGGCGGTGAAGCAGGTCACCGCCTATGCTTCCCAGCAAACGGGAATGCAGATTTCCGTGGATAAGGTACGGCTGCGTTTCCCGCTGGATTTAGGCGTGGAAGGCATAAAGGTCATCAAGCGAAACGACTCCTTGCCCCAGGTGAAAGACACCGTGGCGGATATCAAGACATTGGTGGTCAACGTGCAGTTGCGCCCGTTGTTCCACAAGCAAGTGATGGTAGACGAGCTTAGCTTCAGGCAGATGAAGTTGAATACCAGCACTTTCATTCATGAAGCTCGGATAGAGGGAGACATAGAGGAGATGAAGGTCAAGTCACACGGCATAGACTTGACCAAGGAAACTGTCAGGGTGAACGACGCTTTACTGGATGGAGCTCGTCTCCTGGTGGCTTTGAGCGACACGGTGCCGCCAGACACCGCTGCGTCAGAGCCTACGCGATGGAAGATTATGGTAGACAATCTGCTCCTGAAGTCGTCACGGGTAGCCGTGCGAATGCCAGGAGACACGATGCGTATAGGTGTCTCCATGACAGACGCGAGGGCTAGTGACACACATATAGATCTCTACAAAGGTCTCTACAGAGTGAGGAGATTGGAATGGAATGGTGGTGGGCTTACTTATGACAACGTATATGCCGTCAAGGCGGCAAAAGGATTAGACCCTAATCATCTTGCCCTGAATGGCATCCATTTGCGGGTGGATTCCTTGTCCTATCAGGCTTCTTGCCTCTCGTTGGCCTTGCGCCAGTGTGCCTTCCGGGAACAGAGCGGTATTGAGTTGACAAAGCTGACAGGCAACGTGAAGATGGACAGCGCTACGCTGGAATTGCCTTTGCTTCAATTGCGCACGCCGGAGTCTAGTCTGTCCGCCAAGATTGCCATGGATTTGAACGCTTTCGATGAGAAAGACCCAGGCGAACTCCGTGCCGTGCTGCATGCCAGCTTGGGCAAACAAGATATTATGAGACTGGCGGGTGATATGCCCGATGAGTTCTGCAAGCATTGGCCCAACTATCCTTTGGCTGTCGATGGTTCCGTAAAGGGAAACATGAAGAGGGCGACGCTCACGGGATTGAAACTGAATCTTCCCACTGCCGTAAGAATGGAAGCCAAGGGTTGGTTGGCTGACGTGACGGACATGGACAGGCTGAGAGCCGATATCGACGTGGACATGAGAACCTATCAACTCGGATTTGTGCCCGCCATGCTGAGTCCGGGTTTGGAGAAAACGGTGCGTGTGCCAGATAACATCCATTTGTCTGGCAACGTGACGGCCAAGGGAAGTACTTACGGAGCCCAGCTTGCCATGAAAGAAGGAAGTGGTGAAGTGCGGTTGAAAGGCAGCCTGGACACTAAGCGCATGGCCTACGACGTGGACTTGTCCGTCAACGCGCTCCAGATTACCCATTTCCTCCCTGGCCAAGAATTGCAACCTTTTACAGGAGATTTGAAGGCCAAGGGCGTTGGCACGGACATTTTCTCTCCCCGCACCCGTTTGAAGGCTCAGGCCAGCATACGGAAATTTGGCATGGGCACCTACAATCTGGGCGGTATTCAAGGGGATGTGGACATGGCGAATGGCAAAATGGCTCTTCATGTTGACGGAGACAATGACCTGATGAGGGGTGCGTTGGCCTTGCAAGGGTTCACTGACAACCGCAAGCAATTGCAAGCCACCATGGAGGCCAATATAGGCAAGATAGACCTTTATAACCTGAAATTGACCAAAGAACCCATGGCTTTGGCGTTGTGTGGACATATCGATGTCGCCACCAACTACAAGGATTATTATATGGTGAGGGGATTGTTGAGTGACTTGGGCATCTATTATGAGGACAATCGCTATCACCCAGAAGCGTTTGAGTTGGATCTCTTGACCCGTAAGGATACTACCCATGTGGCCATGAATTCGGGCGATTTCAATTTGTCGCTGGATGGCAAGGGCAGCTATGAGCAATTGTTAAGCCAAGGGAATAAGTTTGTTGATGAACTTTTCGCCCAACTCAAGAACCGCAAGATTGACCAAGCGGTTTTACGTGCGAAATTCCCCAGCATGAGGATGAAACTCAACGCCGGGCGAAATAATTTGTTTTCGCGCACCTTGGGCTGGTATGGATATACAATCAAGAACGCGGAGATAGATCTCGCTTCTTCTCCAAAGGTAGGAATGGGCGGGCATATCACCATAGACTCTCTTGTGGCGGGAGGTTTCTTGATAGACACAATTCGTTCAAGAGTACTTACGATAAGAGATACTACCCGATATCAAATCCTGGTGGCCAACAACAAGCACAATCCGCAATACGTCTTCCGCTCCTACACTATGGGCGAGGTGTTTGAACGAGGCTCCAATATCTTGACCCAGCTCTATGACGCAAAGGGCAGGCTGGGCATGAAGCTGGGATTGGTTGCCGTAATGGAACCCAACGGCTCCAGGGTGAGTCTTATAGACCGGAACCCCGTGATTGGTTATAAGACTTTTACCGCTAACGAACGCAATTACATTTATTTGGGCAGTGACCAACGTGTCTACGCGGATATGGTGTTGGCCGCGGAAGACGGCACGGGCATCCAGCTTTATTCAGATAACGATAATACCGAGGCGCTACAAGACCTCACGTTGAGCTTGGGCAAGATAGAATTGGGAGACGTATTGAGCGTGATTCCCTACCTGCCCGATATCACGGGTACGCTGGACGGAGATTTCCACGTGATACAAACGCAAGACGCTTTCTCGTTATCGTCTAACTTCACTGTAGACGAGATGACTTATGAGGGCGCCCGCCTAGGTGATGTGGGCAGTGAATTTGTCTATATGCCTTTGGCGGACGGCACCCATACTGTTGATGGCATCTTGATGGCAGATGGCAAGGAGGTGAGCACGGTAACAGGTTCTTACCTTTCCGAGGGAGACGGATATATGGATGTTACAATGAGTATGGAACGCATGCCTCTGCAATTCTTCAACGCTTTCTTGCCTCGCAAGTTATTGGGATTGCGAGGTTATGGCGAGGGAAGCCTGGAAGTGAAAGGCTCCATGAGCCAACCCGAAGTGAATGGAGAGGTGTTCCTGGACTCTGGCTATGTGGCAAGTCCCACCTATGGCGTGCAGATGCGTTTTGCCGATGACCCCGTGCGCATTGTCAACAGCCATTTGTTATTCGAGAACTTTGAGATGTATTCCGATAATGGCAGTCCATTGATTATCGCGGGCGAGCTGGATTTCTCCAATCTCGACGACATGGCCATGGATATTCGTATGCGGGCGGAGAACTTCCAAATCATCAATGCCAAGAAGAGCCGTTACGCGGAGGCTTATGGCAAGGCTTTTGTCAATTTCACGGGTATGATGCGCGGGCCTGTCTCCCGGCTGAATATGTTTGGCAGTCTCGGTGTGCTGGGTTCTACGGATATGACCTATGTATTGAAAGAGTCGGAGCTGGTCACCGATAATCAGTTGGATGAATTGGTGAAGTTCACGGATTTCCGTGATACCGCGGAGATGGTGGTCAAGCGACCGCCTTTGGAAGGTTTCAATATGTCGTTGAGCATGCATATAGATGAGTCGGCGCATATTATCTGTGGACTGAACGCGGACTTGTCCAATTATATCGACTTAATGGGTGGCGGTGACCTGCTTATGACTTACGGCACTGCCAACGGCTTGCAGCTATCAGGACGTTATACGCTCAGTAATGGCGTGATGAAGTATTCTTTGCCTGTGATACCTTTGAAGACTTTCTCCATAGAGGACGGAAGCTATATTGAGTTTATGGGAGACCCGATGAATCCCAACTTGAACATCACGGCCACGGAATTGATAAAGGCCAACGTGGATGACGGAAGCGGCGTGGGCAGGTCTGTGGATTTCCATTGCGGCGTGAAGTTGACGCAAAACCTCAACAAGCCTGGTATACAGTTCATTATTTCCGCTCCAGACGACATGGCCTTGCAAGACGAGTTGAACACAATGGACAATGAGGAACGCGGAAAGATTGCCATCACCATGTTGGCTTCCGGCATGTACATGGCTTCCGGCGGCACCTCTTCTTTCTCCATGAATAAGGCTTTGACTTCTTTCCTTAATTCTGAGATAAACAACATCATGGGGTCGGCGATGCGTTCCATAGGACTCAATGTGGGTATGAGCGTAGATAACACGAAGGCCGCCGCTGGTGGCACGCATACAGATTATAACTTCAAGTTCTCCAAGCGGTTGTGGAACAACAGGCTCAATGTGAGTGTGGGCGGACAAGTTTCCTCGGGCGCGGATTTGGAGTCAGGCAATAGCAATGACGCTTTCTTCGACAATGTGGAATTGGAATACCGTCTTGATCAACGTTCTAGTATGTATATCAAGGCATTCTACGATAATTCCACCTATGATTGGCTGGAGGGCATGATAGGAGAATATGGCGCGGGCTTCGTGTGGCGGCGCAAATTGCAACATTTCCGTGACATTTTCCGCTTAAATACGAATAAGACCCGTAAACCTGCCCTAAAGGAGGAGAAGAAGGACAGTATACCACAAGGCAATAAGACAAGCAATGAGCAAGAGAAGTAGCATATACCATATTATATATATAGCGTTGGCGGCAATAGTGATAAGTTTTTCACTTACGTCCTGTTCTACTACGCGTGCCATTCCCGATGATGAGCAACTTTTCGCGGGACTGAAGAAAATCTCTTATGTGAACTATGAGGAGGGCGGCCACGCTGACTCCACGATAGCTGAGATGGAGTATGTGTTGGCTTCCGCGCCTACAGAGGCTTTGTTTGGCAGTAGCTATCACATGTCTCCTTTCCCTGTGCGTTTGTGGATTTGGAATGCCTTCTCAAAATCAGATAACGCTTTTGCCCGTTGGATGACCCGTACCTTTGGCACGGAACCAAAGTTGCTGAGCGAGGTAAATCCCGATTTGCGAGCCCAAGTAGCTGAAGGGGAGCTTATGAAACGGGGATATTTCAACAGCAAGGTCTCCTATGAGGAGATTACTCTCAAGAACCCCAAGAAAGCCAAGATATCCTATACCGTCAACATGGGGCCTCTTTGGCGATTGGATTCCATAGCCTATATGTCATTTCCTGCCGTGGCGGATAGTTTGATCAAGTCTTCCGCCTCAGAGACATATTTGCATAAAGGTAGCCCTTTCTCCGTATCAGACTTGGAATCTGAACGGCAACGCTTGGCAAGTTTGTTCCAAGATCATGGATACTATTTTTATCAATCGGGTTACGCTTCTTACTTGGCGGACACCGCTGCTGTTCCCCATCGAGTGCAGTTGCGTTTAGCTTTAGCTGACAGTATAGACCCGCGTGCTCATCGTCGGTGGTATATCGGCAATATTGATGTCAATATGCGCAAGGAGATGACGGATTCTTTGGACAATTATTTCAAGTTTCGCCATTTGCGCTTTAACTACAGAGGAAAGAAACCTCCTATCCGCCCAGGTGTCTTCATGACGGGACTTCGCTTGCGCCATGGTAGGCCTTATAGGCTTGAGAATGTGGAGCGATTTACCAAGCATTTGCAGTCTACAGGACTTTTCAGCTACTCAGGCATTCGTTTTACGCCCCGAGATACTTCCGCCACATGCGACACGCTGGATGCCAGAATAGACTTGGTGCTCGACAAACCCTATGATTTTTATATAGAAGCCAATGCCAAAGGCAAAACCTCGGGACGTTATGGTCCCGAGTTGGTGGTGGGTTTCGTGAAACGAAACGCCTTCCGTGGTGGCGAGAAGTTGGATATCAACCTCCATGGATCCTATGAGTGGCAAACAGGACATGCTTCTGAAGGTAGTAGCACAGGCGTTAATTCCTATGAATATGGCTTGGACGCATCCCTGACTTTTCCTCGCATCATTACCCCTTGGACATTGTTTACCAGTCCGGTTAAGCAATACGAGCGCTTGACGAGTGAAAATAACACGGAGGATAGAAAAAAACGCAGGCGCAGGGCTAGAAGACGCTTCTTCTCTAATCCCACTACAGTTGTTGAACTCTCCACGAATACCCTTAACCGCTCAGGCTACTTCATGCGCAATGTGGTTTCGGCGGAACTGACGTACGATTGGTCTACTAGTCCTAGTTCTCATCACTCGTTCAGTCCTCTGTTGCTCTCCTATGAATATATGAATGAGCGCACGGCTGCTTTCGACTCTCTCTTGGTGAAAAACGCATACTTACAAGTATCTATGCGTGACCAATTCGTCCCCAAGATGAGTTACACTTACACATACCGCAGCCCTTTGCGCTTTCGTAATCCTATCACCTGGCGAACCACGGTAAGTGAGGCTTCCAACCTCTTGGCGGCAGGCTATGCCGTTTTTGGGGAAGGATGGAGCAAGAAAGACAAGACTATGTTCAAGAATCCTTTTGCCCAGTTCGTGAAAGTGGAGACCAAGTTTGTCAAGCAATGGAATTTCTCCGAGTATTCATCTTTAGTGGGACATGTCAACGCAGGAGTGGTTTACAGTTATGGAAATGCCAACAGCGCTCCTTATTACGAGCAGTTCTATGTTGGAGGAGCCAATAGTATCCGCGCCTTCAATGTACGTAGCATCGGACCAGGCACTTATCTTCGCAAGAAAGGCCGTTCTTCCTATATCGACCAGACAGGAGACGTGAAGCTCCAGCTCAATTTGGAATATCGCATGCGCCTATGGGGATCGTTGCATGGGGCATTGTTCCTTGACGCTGGCAATGTTTGGACATTGCGTGACCACGAGGAGTTGGAAGGCTGCAAGTTTGAGATAGGAAGTTTTTATAAGCAGCTGGCCTTGGGAACGGGTGTAGGTCTTAGGTACGATTTGGGAATGTTTGTGATACGTCTGGATTGGGGTATAGGACTCCATGTGCCTTATGAAACGGGAAAGAGCGGTTTTTACAATATTCCCAAGTTCAGTGATGGCCATGCTATCCATCTGGCCGTAGGATATCCCTTCTAACGAGATTTTTTCATTTAGTTCTATGCTATATCAAGAAAAATAGTTACCTTTGCTAGGGATTTATAATACCTACTAAAAATATACTTATGAAACCAACACTGTTGTTGTTGGCTGCTGGCATGGGCAGCCGCTACGGAGGTCTCAAACAACTTGACGGGCTGGGTCCCAATGGGGAGACCATTATGGATTATTCCATTTATGACGCTATTCAGGCAGGCTTCGGAAAAATCGTGTTTGTTATTCGCAAGGATTTCGAACAGCAGTTCCGTGAGCAGGTGTTAGCCAAGTATGAGGGGCATATTCCCGCGGAGCTTTGCTTCCAGTCTTTGGATGCTTTGCCTGAAGGGTTTAGCGTTCCCGAAGGACGCGTTAAGCCATGGGGAACCAATCATGCGGTGCTTATGGCCAAGGATATTATCCATGAACCTTTCTGCGTAATCAACTGCGATGATTTCTATAATCGCGACAGTTTTCGCGTGATAGGAAAGTTCCTTTCCGGGTTGCCTGAAGGAAGTAAAAACAAATACGCCATGGTTGGTTTCCGTGTAGGCAACACCTTGTCGGAGAATGGAACCGTGGCTCGCGGTATCTGCTCAAAGGATGAGGCTGGTAACTTGACTACCTGTGTGGAGCGTACGGAGATTATGCGTATAGAAGGTAAAGTAAGCTATAAAGATGAACAAGGAGAGTGGGTTGCCATAGAAGACAATACTCCCGTGTCCATGAATGTTTGGGGGTTCACGCCAGATTATTTTGACTATAGCGAGGCTTATTTCAAGGATTTTCTCAACAATCCCAAGAATAGGGAGAATCTCAAGGCTGAGTTCTTTATTCCGCTGGTGGTAAACAAGTTGATTAATGACGGCGTTGCCACTGTCCAGGTGCTTGACACTACCAGCAAGTGGTTTGGCGTGACTTATTCCGCGGATCGCCAGGCGGTGGTGGACAGGATTAAGGGATTGGTCGACGAAGGCGTTTATCCTGAGAAACTGTTCTAGATGGAGATCAATACATTGGATGAAAAAGAAGCTGCTATCCTGAGGCAATGGATAGCGGCTTCTGAGCGTATTGTTATTTGTGCCCATAAGTCTCCCGATGGAGATGCCATGGGGGCCGCTTTGGCATGGAATGAGTATTTGCGCCAGTTGGGTAAGACTCCTTTTGTGGTTGTCCCCGACGCCTATCCCGACTTCTTGCAGTGGCTGCCTGGCTCTGAGCGTGTGTTGCGTTACGATCGTAAGCCCGAGGTGGTGACCGCGCTTTTTCAGCAAGCGGATTTAGTGTTCTGTCTTGATTTCGGAGAGTCTTCCAGGGTAGAGGCCATGCAACAAGTGCTCATGTTGTCTCCTGCCTGCAAAGTGATGATAGACCATCATCTTAACCCTAGCGACGAGATGGATTTGGTTATTTCCCGTCCCTCCCTTTGCAGCACATGCGAGCTGGTGTTCCGCATTGTTTGGCAATTGGGAGACTTTGAGCGGATGAACCGCAAATGGGCTACTTGCATATATTGCGGCATGATGACCGACACGGGCGCTTTCACCTACAACTCCAATAGTCCCGTCATTTTCTTTATCATCAGCCAGCTTCTCACCAAGCATATAGACAAGGATCTCATTTATCGAAGGGTTTTCAACAATTACAGTTCTTATGCCATTCGTCTTAGGGGATACTTAATGGACCAGAAACTGCAGGTGTGGGAAGATTTGCATGCCGCTTGTTTCACGCTTACCCGAGAGGAAATGCAGCGTTACCACTTTATCAAAGGTGACGTGGAGGGATTGGTCAATCAGCCTTTGCGCATCAAGGACCTCAAACTCTCTATCTATTTGCGTGAGGATACAGAGCAGGACAATCTGATATATGTCAGTTTGCGCTCTGTAGACGACTTTCCATGTAACGAGATGGCCGCCAACTTCTTTCATGGCGGTGGTCACCTTAATGCGTCAGGTGGAAAGCTGGCATGCTCTTTGGAGGAGGCTAAGGCCGTGGTGGAACGTGCGGTGAACGCTTATTCCGAAAGATTGCGAGCGTGAGAGCCGTTCTGTCCAGATGCCTGTAAATGATAAATAATAATAAAAACGAAGTCGCTCTGCCTCTAGAGTCTTATCTTTTTATTACCTTTGTGGCCGATTAAGCAATGAATAGAGAGAAAATGAGAAAACTTCTTATGGGCATCCTTGTCATCATGGCTGCCGTTTTCGTGGCCTCCTGTGATGATACTGAGACATATGCCGACCAGCGCAACCGCGAGCGTGACTCTATTAACCTCTATTTGAGGTATCATAACGTGCAAGTGATATCAGAGGCGCAATTCAAGCAGCGATATGAAGCTTACCAATCAGATCCCTCCGTGGTGCTTACTGATACGGAAAAGAACGAATACGTGCTCTTTGAGAACACGGGCGTCTATATGCAGATTATTGATATTGGCTGTGGAGAGCCTATCAAGGAGGGAGAGACTACCGACGTGCTTTGCCGGTTTGATGAATACAATCTCTTGGTTAGTGCCAGGGGAGACTCTTTGCAGTTGTCCAACAACATATTGGATTACTCCTATCTGGTGGAAAAAATGACGGTAACCAATAGCTATGGTACTTTTACGGCATCTTTTGACAGTAATCAGAGCCTGATGTACATGGTCTATGGCACCACCTCCGTGCCCAATGGTTGGCTGGAGCCTCTTACTTACATTAAGATAGGTCGTCCACAGACCGCTACCGATCGCATAGCTCATCTCAAGCTGATAGTTCCCCATTCAGAGGGAACGCAAGCGGCCTCGTCTAGCGTGTATCCCTGTTTGTATGATATAACATATCAACGAGGACGATAGTTTCCCCGTTTAACTATAACCATATTTTTACCATGACACTGATAAAGTCCATTTCCGGTATTCGCGGCACTATAGGCGGACAGGCAGGTGATACCTTGAATCCGCTAGACATCGTGAAGTTCACCTCGGCGTACGCTACCTTCATCCGTCGTAGCGGCCAATGCGAGAGCAATAAGATAGTGGTGGGGCGAGATGCCCGCATTTCTGGCTCCATGGTGCGCCAAGTGGTCTGCGGAACGTTAATGGGTATGGGTTATGACGTGATAGACATTGGCTTGGCCACCACACCCACCACGGAGTTGGCGGTGCGCATGTCGGGAGCCGAAGGGGGCATTATCATCACGGCCAGTCATAATCCCCGCCATTGGAACGCCTTGAAGCTGCTTAACCACGAGGGAGAGTTCCTTACCGCTGCCGACGGACAAGCCGTGCTGGAAATTGCCGAGCGAGAGGATTTCAATTATGCCGATGTTGACCATCTTGGCACTTATACACTTGACGACAGTTATAACCAGCGTCACATAGATTCTGTGTTGGCCTTACCTTTGGTAGACGTGGAAGCGGTGAAAAAAGCGAAGTTCCGTGTGGTGGTGGATGCCATCAACTCTGTAGGTGCCATCATTTTGCCTGGCTTGCTCCAGGCTTTGGGCGTGGAGTACACGTTGCTCAATGGCGAGCCGAATGGTGATTTTGCCCACAATCCAGAGCCTTTGGAAAAGAATCTCTCAGGTATCATGACCGAGATGGGCAAGGGAGGTTACGACTTGGGTATTGTCGTAGACCCCGATGTCGACCGCTTGGCCTTCATCCAGGAGGATGGAAAGATGTTCGGCGAGGAATACACGTTGGTCTCCGTGGCTGATTACGTGTTGAGCCATACGCCTGGCAATACGGTAAGCAACTTGAGTAGCACCCGTGCCCTGCGTGACGTTACTCAACGGCATGGCGGTGAATATTTTGCCGCGGCAGTGGGCGAGGTGAACGTTACCACTAAGATGAAGGCCGTTGGCGCTATTATTGGCGGCGAGGGTAATGGCGGTGTCATTTATCCCGAGAGCCATTACGGGCGGGATGCCTTGGTGGGCATTGCCCTTTTCCTGTCTTCCTTGGCTCAAAAGGGGTGCAAGGCGAGCGAGTTGCGAGCTACTTTCCCCAACTATTATATCGCCAAGAATCGTATAGACCTGACTCCTTCCACCGATGTGGACGCTATCCTGCGCAAGGTGAAGGAAATGTATGGCGACGAGCAGGTGACCGATATCGACGGCGTGAAGATAGATTTCCCCGACAAGTGGGTACACCTGCGCAAGAGCAACACGGAGCCTATCATCCGCGTCTATAGCGAAGCCGCCACGATGGAGGAGGCTGATGCCTTGGGCAAGAAACTCATGCAGGTGGTCTACGACATGCAAGGATGAGGCCTCACGTCCTTTCCTCGCGCGCATGATACATTATATATAATAACGTCGACGAATTCCACTTTATGTGCGCAGCCCTGTTATTGCCAAACTGTAGAGACGCATTCTTGCGTCTCAGCCAGCTGCCAAGTCTTCGCGACAGGCGATTTTATTCGACAATCTTGCTTGCTGAGACGCAAGAATGCGTCTCTACAAGTTTTCGTTGAACTCATGATTATAATATATAACGTGAGTCTGAAGTGGCAAGCTCACGTTTTTCTTATAGAGGAATTTGCTTATGATGAAAAAGACGTTTTTGTTGTTAGTGGGTTTGGCGATGACCTTCGCGGTCCAGGCCCAAGATTTCTTGGGTGCCTGGTCGGGCAAGCTGGATTTGCGAACTGCCAAGCTTTCCCTGGTGTTTCACTTCTCCAAGGATGACTCGGGCGAGTTGAAGTGTGTCATGGACAGCCCCGACCAAGGGGCCAACGGCATTCCTGCTGAGGCTGAGGTGACTGCTGAGGGCAAAGTGCGGGTCACAGTGTCCGCCCTGGGCATATCGTATGAAGCCCAGGTAAGCGATAAGCGGATGGAGGGTACCTTCAACCAAGGTGCCGTGAGCTTGCCGCTCGTGTTGGAGCCCGGTGAGGCCAAACATAACAGGCCGCAGACTCCCACGCCTCCCTATATGTATCCCACCGAGGAGGTGACTTTTACCAATCCCGCTGATGGCGCGAAGCTGGCGGGCACCTTGACTTACCCCATGAACTTCCAGTTCTCGAAGGATGTTCCTGTCTTGGTGATGGTCACGGGCAGTGGCCAGCAAAACCGCGACGAGGAGCTGTTTGACCACAGACCATTCCTGGTTATCGCCGATTACTTGGCCAAGCAGGGCATAGCCACCTTACGCTACGATGATAGGGGAGTGGGTGGCTCCACGGGCGAAGTAGCCAACGCCACCACGCACGACTTCATGGGTGACGCCATTGCGGCGTTAGACTACGTACGCTCCACGGGCAAGTTTGGCAAGTGCGGCGTGCTGGGGCACAGCGAGGGTGGCACCATTGCCATGATGGCAGCGGCCCGCCAGAAGTGCGATTTCGCCATCAGCATGGCGGGAGGGGCTATCAGAGGCGACAGCATCCTGTTGCTGCAAAATCATGCGGCACTTTCCAAGTCGGGCGTTCCCGCCATGGTTTGCGATGATTATGTTACCGCCCTGCGCCAAGTGTTGCGGTGGATGGAGAGCGGTGAGCAGGTCTCCAATCCCAAGGAGCGGATAGCCGAGGTCGTGAAGTCGGCCAATCTCCAGTTGCCCGAGGCCTTGCAGGAGAACCTGGTCAAGGTGATAGAGACATCTGTTCCTTGGTTGCGTGCTTTCCTGTCCTTGGATCCCGCGGAGGATATCCGCGAGGCGAGTTGTCCCGTGCTGGCCCTCAATGGTGGCAATGACACGCAGGTGACCGCAAAGGAAAACCTCGGCGCTTTTCGCCAGCTTCTGCCCGCTAACGAAAAGAATCTCGTGAAGGAATACCCCGGCCTGAACCACCTCTTCCAGCATAGCCAGTCGGGCTTGCCCATAGAGTATGGCACCATCGAAGAGACTATCTCTCCCGAGGTGTTGCAAGACATCGCTACTTGGGTAAACAGCGTAAAGTGAACTTCTCTGCTGTTTATTCAGCCATTTTGCTTGCTGAGACGCAAGAATGCGTCTCTACAGTTTGGCAATAACAGGGCTGCGCACATAAAGTGGAATTCGTCGAACTCACTTAAAGGACATGTCGGGCGAAGGCGCTGGATAGCGAAAAAGGCAAAAAAGAACAGGAAAAGTTTTGTGGGTTGCCGAAAAATTCGTAATTTTGCACGCTGTTATGAGTGAAGTGCGCCCGTATCCCATTTACAGGAGAGGGTAAGCGGGACTCCCCTTGAGCGTAAAGACAATATTAATAATACATAATTTGAAGACAAAATGAAAAAAGGTATCCATCCTGAAAACTATCGCCCCGTCGTATTCAAGGATATGTCCAACGGCGATATGTTCCTTACAAGGTCCACCTGCAAAACTAACGATACGGTGGAGTTTGAAGGCGAGACTTACCCTGTGGTAAAAATCGAAATCTCCAGTACTTCCCACCCCTTCTATACGGGCAAGAGCAAGCTGGTAGATACGGCTGGTCGCGTAGACCGCTTCATGAATCGCTACGGTAAGTTGAAGAAGTAAATGAACCTTCCGATAGCATATTAACATCCTATAAAGTGTGATTGGCGAGTGTTGCGGAACTCCCAGTCACACTTTTTCGTTTCCAGGCGTTTAGTCTTTCATCTTGTTACTTATGAAAAATATCCGTTTCGATATCTTGTCCCTCTTTGCCTTGGTGTTGTTGCTCTCCGCTTGCGGAAGTGATAATGACGGTGATGGCGGCGTGGCAAACTCCAATCTCAACAAGAACGTACCCACGGCCGGCATGCCGAAAGAGGTGACCCGTTTGGAATTCCCCAAGGTGAAAGGAGGAACGAGTATAGTGCTGGTGCATCATGCCAATGTGCCCAACAGCCAGGAGAGCGTCAATTACGCCTTGGAATGGGATGGGGAGAAGAAAGCCAACCGCTGGACGTGCTACCAGATGTACGCTTCCAACCGCGTTTCCAATACCTCCCGCTATGAGTCTGATGACAACCAGTATCCGCAAGACCCAGACCTGCCCCAGGCTTATCGTTGGGAGACAGACCCTTTCAGGAGGTCTGGCTATGACCATGGCCACCTCTGTCCCTCCGCCGACAGGCTTTATTCTTTTGAGGCCAATTATCAAACGTTCTTCCTCACCAACATGTCGCCGCAGCTCAACGCCTTCAATGCGGGCGTATGGGAGAACATGGAGAGTCAGTTGCGCAAGTGGATTACCGCTAATTCCAGCCGTAACGACACGCTCTACGTATGCAAGGGAGGCACGATAGACAAGGCAGACCAGGTCTTGACAACGCTCGCCAATGGCTTGACAGTGCCCAAGTATTTCTTTTGCGCCCTGCTGATGAAGAACAGTGGAGGATATAAGGCCCTGGGTTTCTGGTTTGAACACAAGGCGAACAGGGACGAGAACCTGGGAAGCTACGTGGTGAACATCGACCAATTGGAATCTCTCACGGGTTTGGATTTCTTCTGTAACCTGCCCGATGAGACGGAAAACCACGTGGAGAGCCTGCCCGTGGAGAACGTGAAGCGAGCCTGGGGATTGGAGAAATAGGCTCTTCTCTTCGCGCAGCTGAAGCCCTTGAGCCCTGTGGGGGTGGAGGGCGGCTTTTCAATTCAACTTGTTTTGTTGATCAAAACAAGTTGTTTCGCGTCTCAAAACAAGTTATTTCGGAAAACAAAACAACTTGTTTTTCCTCTCGATTTAACTTGTTTTCCCAAGGGACGTGCTTGCCGTGGGAAAACGATACTAGTCTCAAGGCCCTGTGAAACTAGTATCGTGGGCCATCGAGACTAGTTTCATCGCCCATCGTGGCTAGTCGCGTTTTTCAAGCCCCCGCAAGGCCAGGGTTCATATAGGATAAGAAACAATCATGGCGGACTTGGTCTTTGAGGAACCAAGTCCGCCATGGTCGTGATGGGGGGTGTATTTACAGGTCGAATTTGTAGCCCACGGTGACCGTGAAGCCTTGGTGTTTGCCAGAGGTTTCCTTGAAGGTCTTGGTCAAGGGGAAATGGTAGCGGGCATCCAGTACCACGTTCATGTATTCGTAGGAGACTCCTACGGGGATGGAGATAGACGTGGTCTTGCAGAAAGACTTGATGTCCTCGTCGTAGGAATGGGACTCCCCGTATTCGCGGGTGCCACTGATGTCATCGTAAGTGATGTCCACCGTGTCATACTCGTGACTGGCGGAGAGCAGGAAGCCCAGTCGGACACCAGCGTTGAGGCTCAGTCCTTTCGCTACGTACACATGCGCCATGATGGGCACTTGCAGGTAGTTGAAGGCCAGGTTGTTCTCGTTGATGCCCACTCGGGCTTCTCCTTGCCCCAGTTCTATATCCGAGTGGCGGCTGCCTTCTTGGGCGTACATCACGCCCAGCGATACCGCCAGTCGCGGCATGGCTTGGTACATCGCTTCCACGCCGCCCGTGAATCCCGGCTGGTACTTGCCTTTCAAAGAGTAAGTGCCCATGTCGCCGTATTCATAGAGGTGGTCTCCCGTCACGTTGGTGATATCCACGCCCACCTTGGGAATGATAGAGAATGTACCCGCTTCGGGTTGCGCCATGAGCGGCAAGGCCATGGCCATAAGGCTCAGCGCCAAGATAAGTTTACGTTTCAGCATGGTTATTCCTTGTTGTTGCGTTTTCTTTCCAGGTGATTGAGTATGATTTTGCGCATGCGCATGCTCTTCGGAGTCACCTCCACGTACTCGTCGCCCTTGATATACTCCAGGCATTCCTCCAGGCTCATCTGGGTCTTTGGTATCACGCGGGCTTTCTCGTCGCTACCGCTGGCGCGCACGTTGGTCAGCTGCTTGGCCTTGGTCACGTTGATGACAAGGTCGTTGTCGTGCACGTGCTCACCCACCACTTGTCCCGCGTAGACTTCCTCTCCCGGGTCAATGAAGAATTTTCCCCTGTCTTGCAACTTGTCTATGGAGTAGGCGTAGGCGGTGCCCGTCTCCATGGCTATCATCGAGCCATTTGTTCTGCGCTCTATGTCGCCCTTGTAAGGTTGGTACTCCTTGAAGCGGTGAGCCATGATGGCTTCGCCTTGGGAGGCGGTCAGGACGTTTGTGCGCAGTCCGATGATGCCCCTGGAAGGTATCTCGAACTCTATGTTCACCCTGTCGCCTTGCGTCTCCATGCCCAGCAGGTCTCCCTTGCGGCGGGTCACCATGTCTATCATCTTGCTGGAGAACTCCTCGGGCACGTTGATGGTCAACTCCTCTATAGGCTCGCACTTCTGTCCGTCTATCTCCTTGTAGATTACCTGCGGTTGCCCCACCTGCAACTCGTAGCCCTCGCGGCGCATGGTCTCTATCAGCACGGAGAGGTGCAATACGCCACGTCCGCTTACTATCCACTTGTCGGTGGTGTCCTCGTAAGGCTCCACTCTCAGTGCCAGGTTCTTCTCCAGTTCCTTGTTCAGTCGGTCGTTGATATGGCGGGAAGTGCAGAACTTTCCTTCTTTTCCGAAGAAGGGAGAGTCGTTGATGGTGAAGAGCATGCTCATGGTAGGCTCGTCGATGGCAATGGGAGGCAGCGGCTCGGGGTTCTCGTAGTCGCAGATGGTGTCGCCTATCTCGAAACGCTCCAGTCCTATCACGGCGCAGATGTCTCCAGCGTCCACGTGATCGGTCTTCACGTGTCCCATGCCCTCGAAAGTGTGCAGTTCCTTTATCTTTGTTTTCTCTTGCGAGCCGTCACGATGGCAGATGGTCACGTTCATGCCGTCTTTCAACACGCCTCTGTGCACGCGTCCCACGGCTATGCGTCCCGTGTAGTTGCTGTAGTCCAGCGAGGTGATGAGCAGCTGCGGAGTGCCCTCCAACTGCTTCGGGGCGGGAATTATCTCCACGATCTTGTCCAGCAAGTAGTCTATGTTGTCTGTTGGCTGCTTCCAGTCTTCTGCCATCCATCCGTTTTTCGCGGAGCCATACACCACGGGGAAGTCCAGCTGGTCTTCCGTGGCGTTCAGCTCACACATCAGGTCAAACACCATTTCGTAAACCTCCTCGGGGCGGCAGCTGGGCTTGTCCACCTTGTTCACCACCACGATAGGCTTCAGTCCTATCTGCAGGGCTTTTTGCAAAACGAAACGAGTCTGTGGCATAGGGCCTTCGAAAGCGTCTACCAGCAGGATGCATCCATCGGCCATGTTAAGCACGCGCTCCACCTCTCCGCCGAAGTCGGAGTGTCCTGGAGTGTCTATGATGTTTATCTTGACACCTTTCCAGTTGATGGAAACGTTCTTGGAAAGGATGGTGATGCCCCGCTCACGCTCCAGGTCGTTGGAGTCCAGCACCTCGCCGCTGTTATCCTGTCCCTCTCGGAATAGCTTGCCGGCTAGCATCATCTTGTCGACCAATGTCGTCTTGCCATGGTCGACGTGCGCTATGATAGCGATGTTTCTAATGTCTTGCATATGTTTTTACCTTAATGTGCTCCAAAAAATCGGTGCAAAATTACAAAAAAGTTTGGATAAGCTTGCGGGTTTCACGGAAAAGTTATACCTTTGCACCGCATTTTCGCAATGCATATCAATAACTATAATCATTTTTAAACAGCTATGTATTTAGACAAGGCAAAGAAAGAAGAGATCTTTAGCAAGTACGGGAAGTCCAACTCTGATACTGGCTCACCTGAGAGCCAGATAGCATTGTTCACCTACCGTATTGCTCATTTGACGGAACATGTTAAGCAGAACCGTAAAGATTATACTACGACACGTGCCCTGACACAGCTCGTAGGAAAGCGCCGCGCCTTGCTCAATTACCTTTACGAGCGTGACATTGAGCGCTATCGCGCCATCATCAAGGCTCTCGGCCTGCGTAAGTAATTGGAGCAGGAAAGAAACAAGAAAGCCCCGCCCGTCTATCCTGACGGGCGGGGCTTTCCTCGTTTTTGCCCTTTTCTGTTGACATATTTATTCAGCCATCTTGCTCAGGGAGACGCGGCACGCCACGTCTCTACAGTTTGGCAATGACAATGACAGGTTATTCCTGCAGCGTCATGCGCCTGCGCTCCAGCTTGCCTATCAGCCAGCAGTAAAATTTCGTGCGGTTGTTCATGGTCGTGAAAGTCTATTTCAGGTTGAGGAATTGCGTGATTACCTTGTGCCACCAGTCCCAGGAGTAGCCTGCCGAGGGATGATAGACGGCTGTCACTCTTGCTCTCTGTCCATTGTCGAGGGCGTAACTGCCCGTGGCTACATGCTCCCCGTCTACCACGAGGTCTTCTTCCGCCCTCCATCTCTCATCTCCCGGCAGATAGTTCCAAAGCCTCTTGCCCCATACGATGACCGATTCAGGGCGGTATTGGTCCAGCGTCTCATAAAAGGCCTTTTGCGCCCGCTGGTATTGTTCGTGCGTACCCGCTTTTCTGGTTTCGTCCATGGCCACTTGCAAGTAATTGAAGAAGAGCAAAGACCGCCATGTCCTTTCCCGCTCCGTCTGGTCTGTCTCATGTCCCACCAGGCTGCGCTCAAATTTCAGGTAGGTATTCATCCAAGGTTCCCGCTCCGCTTTGGGGTCAAGATATCTCTCGATGACCCCGCTGGTGAAGGCGGCGCAGTCGCCTGCCTTGCCCGGCACGCCGCAGTTGGCGCACCGCTCACCGCAGTAATGGCTCTCGCCAAGCACCATCACCCGCTGGCCAAAGATGCCTCCCGAGAGATAGTCACGCCCCACGAAGGGAAGGAAGAACACGTTTTCCATAGTCGCAGATTTAAGTTTCATAATCGCGAAGATAGCGAATTTGTGGCTAAATCCACCATCCTGGGTAGGAAAAAGACAATCATATTCCTTTGCGTTTAGCGTGATGCGGCATTTCAATACGGAAAACGCCGCGAATTTTGCGGCATTTTAAGGCTTGAAATGGCGGAGAATGCTGGATAGTTTGCGAAATTGCGTCTTTTGTGCTAGTATAGCGGTTTACGATACTTGCGGCGGTATCAATCTTGCTTGATAATTCTTGATCTGGAAGCCTCCCCCAAAATGCCCTGCTGAAGGCCTTCCAAGTGCTCTATAGAAATGAGGTCAAGTGATCTATAGAAGCGAGAAGAAGTACTCTATAGAAACCATGACAAGTGATCTATAGAGCACTTGGGCGACCATAATAAAACGCATTGTATAACTTTCCTGCGAGTTCACGAATAATAGTGTATGCAAGAAGGAATATAAAGCGAAAAAGACCCCTTGGGTACTTATAAGACATAGTTCAAAAGGTAGTTATGAAATGATTTTCTCTTATCTGAAAATTTTTTTGAGGGATTTTTTGTACTTTTGTATCTGTGATAATTAACATCTCAGAATAGTGGCAAAGAAATTTGAAATACGAAATAGCACGGCGGAGTTTCTTACCTTCATCACCGAAGGTAAGGAGGATGGCATACAAGTACTGTATAAAGACGAAACCATTTGGGCTACCCAAAAGGCAATGGCTGAATTATTTGATTGCTCAACAGATAATATTGGTGTTCATCTGAAAAATATATTTACTTCAAACGAACTCGACAAAGAAGCAACTACCGAAAAAATCTCGGTAGTTCAAAAAGAGGGAAAAAGGGATGTAAATAGAGCCAGCACATTTTACAACCTCGATGCCATCATTTCCGTAGGCTACCGCGTCAATTCCGTCCGTGCCACTCAATTCCGCCAATGGTGTACTTTCGTGCTTCGCCAGTTCGCCATCAGGGGCTATGTTATCGACAAAAAGCGAATGGAGAACGGCTCGTTTATCGGAGAGGATTATTTTGAGCATCTGCTGGCCGAAATTCGGGAAATCCGCCTGAGTGAACGGCGGTTTTATCAAAAACTTACCGATATATACGCCACAGCTATAGACTACAACAAAAGTGCACCCACGACACGCCTATTTTACAAAAAAGTCCAAAACAAAATGCACTATGCCGTGCATGGGCATACTGCGGCGGAATTGATAGTTGAACGTGCCAATGCTTCTAAAGAACACATGGGGCTGACCACATGGGAGAATGCTCCAGACGGGAAAATCGTGAAGCCGGACGTAAGCGTAGCCAAGAATTATCTGAAACAAACCGAACTGGAAGATATGGGTCGGCTCGTCAACGCAGTGCTGGATATGGCTGAACGTATGGCGAGACGTCACATCCCGATGACAATGGAAGATTGGGCGAAGCGCATAGACCTGATTCTTGAAGCGGGAGGTGATGCTGTGTTGAACAATGCCGGACACATTACTGCAGAGTTTGCCAAGCAATTTGCCGAATCTGAGTTTGAGAAGTATCGCGTCATTCAAGACAAGAACTTTTCTTCCGACTTCGATCGGTTTATCGGCGACGTTCCCTTGGCACTTGATTTTGAGCCAGAGGACGAATGATCATTTGGTTATAATTCGCAATGCGATAGATAGCTATACGCCATCGTCATGGATTTGCAGTTGCCCGCAACTGACTCTGTGAAGCCCCGCTTTTCATGAAGACACCTTCATGAGGCGATGAAGACGCTTTCGTGAATCGATGAAAGCACCTTCGATGGCCGATGAAGGCGCCTTCATCGGAAAGCGGTTATTTCGCCCACTACAAAACATTTTCAACTTATGTCTTGATTTGGCACTCCCGCTACATAACTTTGCGCCATCAAACCAAAAATGGGAGAAATACAATGGAATTAAAGAAAGTTTTCGTATTGATGTTGGCAGTTAACCTTTTTTATACAATTATGATCTTTTTGATGCTTGCTAAAATGGCTCCACAAGAAGGTCGGTGGGTAAGATTCCTCACAATAGAAGAATTATTCTGCCCCAGGAAATATTTTGAGCAGGAAGATATATGAAGTGAAAAAGAACCCTTGGGTCGTTGGTGGATGACCCAAGGGTTCTTGCCCGGAGACCCAAGGGTACATTGGCTTTTACCCTTGGAGACATGCGGGCATAGGTTTATCATCATCTTCATGAGAATGGGTTACATGCGCAATGGTTGCGAAAGGCTTCCATGCATATACTGGATCAGATTCGTTCAAGACACCTTGTTGTTGAAGGTCAGTGTTTCTTGCTTCTCTCCATCTATTTCCGCACCATATTCTATTGTAGATGGGCGTTTTGAATCACCTTCATAACTAAAGTGCTGCTCTATCCACGAAGTACTCCCTTCGTCAGTAGCCTTTTTTAGGTCATTTTCGCGAGTTCTCCATTCAGAACCCTCCCCTCGGTTTATTTCTCTAAGCATTGGAGCTTGATTGATGGCCTCATTAGGGCCGCCCAAGCAATGAGGAACAAAATGACAGCTTTCATCATCTTCAATAGCACCCTTGCCTTGCCTTATCATTTCTTGCTGGTCTTGCCCTCTGTCTAACTTTTCTTCATAGGTATCCGTAACAACAGTGGTTACCTTTTCCACTCTTCCCTGGTTGTCTGTTTCATACATAGAGCGACCATCCACACAATAAGTCGTTTCCGGCATTAGCTTTGCCGTATTGATGAATTCATTAAGATTGTCACTACCTTTCGCTCCACCAGATTTGGCATAGACCGTTCCGTCAGAATACACCATTTTGGAATTAGAGTACATATCATTTGTGCTATAGGCCACAATGTCCCCATTTTCCAATTCCGCATATCGTAATGTATTCATGATGCCATCTTCACAATCATTACCCAATCTTTTGTTCATCTTCTCTATTTGGTTATATAGCTCAGGACATTTTTCCTTCAGCTCTTCCAAAGAAAGGGGCGTAGCATTCTCTAAGTGGTTTAGTTGTTCAAGCTTTTCATCAGATACTTCCTTGCGGAACTCGCCTACTATTTCTTTGCTATAGGTCTCCTGTAAGGCTTGGTCTTGTTCTTTTACGCTACTAATGCCCATTTCTTCCATTCTGTCTTTCAGATCTGCGACAGTTTCCTTCTTGGACTGTTCAGACAATCCTTCCCAGTCCGCAGGATTTACGTTCAATTCTTTCAGATAATCCTTTTGGGAATCTGACAATTCAAACTTGGATTTCACATCTTCCAAAGATGTGTTCTTTCCAGTCTCATCAATATACTCTATTCCATTCATAGTTATTTCATTTTATTTACTTGTACCCAATGTTTTTCCGTCGTCAAAGATGTGGAGACTATGCATTGTCCCACTAAAAGCTTAGGGATAATCATGCGTTGCTCATCGCTGATGCCCATACTCTCAGCTATTGCCCTGCAATCATCCTCTGCTACGAGCCTGTGGGTGATCTTTGTGTTAGTATTTTTGATAGCATCAGGAATAAGTCTTGTGGGAACTTGATCCACCAAAAACATTCCTTCACCATAGGCGCGAATTTCTGACAGCATATTAGAAAACATCATGGCAGACTTTGATTGTGGCATCTCAGGATTATCACACTTCATCATCACTCGATGCGCTTCCTCTATTACAGTAAGATGATGGCAACTATTGCTGTTGAAATCCACCCTGCCCAGTTCGGCTTTTGCCTGACAATATTCATATAAAAACTGTAATATAACCGCCATGAAAAACGCCTTGTCCACATCATCGCCCACATAAGACAAATTGATGACGCAAGGCTTTTCAAACAAGTCTTTCCAATCTGTGGAATGCAAGCAATTCAACATCTCTCCTCTCCATCCTCTTCTAAGACTATTGATACGAGTGTTAAGGCATGCCTTCATATTGCTGGCGACCCTCTCCTCATAATGGCAATTATCTATGACTTTATTAACCGACACGCTCATGCCGTTTAATGTCGGGAACTTTGTTGCTCCAAAGATTGGCTCAGAGTTTAGCCAATCGGTTGTCTTGTTTTGATAGATGGTGTAAATTAAGTCTTCCATCAATACAGGGAGGATATCATACATGGGGAAAGCCGCCGCAAAGGTTGATTTCAGCCTGTCTATATGAGTTAAGACGTTGGGCTCTTGCCGCTTGTCTAACCAAACCACCTCAAATGGATTCAGCCGTAAATCTTTTGGCACAAACTTCTGCCGATATTTCTTGCAACCTGGTATATAAATATCTATCGGGGTAGATGGATGCTTTTTGTTATAAGCTATTGCCCAGTCGACATATTCCGTCTTTGCAGGTTCAATGATAAGAAAGGGAATTTCTCCTTTCAATCCGTTGAGTATAGCTTGCACCGTGTTGGTTTTTCCTGTACCATTAATGCCCGAAAGCAAAGTGTGCTTTGCCAAGACACTCAGAGGAAGATTATATTCCATCTCGGTGATAGAGCCTCCATACAATAGTTTTCCAAAAGATATTTCTTCCCCTTGGGTATGCATCTGGTTCAAACTAAACTCAGGCGAACTGTCCACCACGCTAATTCCAGGAACGGCTCTTAGAGGAAAATTTGCCAAATAGGAAAGTTCTTTTGTTGTCAAGACACTTTTCAATTCTTTGTAGCAATCACCTAAGGGATGCTCAAAACGTCTTCCTCTATTGTTGTTGATCATTAACAAAGGCGCATTCAGTCTCGCAAGGCTGTTGCCCTTCACGTCATCTACGACTGTACTTATGTCGTGTATGCGAATGGGCTCATAAATAGATTCCTGCCCACTGACTATGGAACGTAGTTGCATGGCTCCTCCTTGTATATCTGCCTTCCGATCAGCCATCATATACACACCAACTTTCCACAATCCTATCGCCTTGCCCGTTTCCAATCGTTTTGTATAAGCAGTCAAATGCTCAGAAACAGCTTCAATATGCTTATTGACAATATTCCGGCTCAAACTTTGTGACCTATTCTCATTAGTTCCTCTTGATACGGAATCGGTCGTTGTTGTAGATCTTGAGCTCGTGTCAGAAGTGCTCTGTGTTTTCGTAGGCGTTATATTCGTAATGATGTTTCCTATAGCGGAGAGTCCTGCCATGTTCAAGACACTTGGCAAAATTGCCCCTGCGGCATCAGCCATACCATCAAGCACAGCCCCTGCTGCAGGAAATACCGAAGCCGCAAGTCCTAATCCTGTGGCTCCTAAAGCAAGTTTCCCTATTTTAGAAAAATCTTTCTTTGAAATAGATTCTGAGATGGTATGGCTAACCGAATCCGTGAAAGAGCTACCGCGGGTAATTGAATCGAACGTTCCCTGCGAGAACCCCTCTGTAACATTAATGGATTTCAAGGACTCTGCCTGCCCGTTCATTTCTCTACATTGGTAGACCATAGCCTCTGCGTCTACGTTATCTATGGGATCGGCTACTACAAGGTAAGCGTATCGATCACTCTTGTTCATGCCTGTCATCAACTTGTCTATTGTAGAAGGATAAATAGACTTGTATTGGCTCTCCATGGATGGTACACCCGTAAGAGCATATATATTGCCAAAGTTGTCGTTGGCAATATCAGATTTTAGTCTTGATAATTCAGCTTCCCTTTCGTCTACAATTCTCGACTGTAGTCCTGGCCAAACACCTTTTATGAACTCACTGAGATTTTTCATATAGCTTTTGGCCTTTACATTGTCGGAGATAGAACGTAATCCTAAATAAATATGATTTTCCTTACCATTACCTTCTACCAGGAAAAGCAATTGGGTAGTTTTTGGGAGAAAGCATGAATAAAGGATTTTTTGGATAGCCGTAAAGCAGTCTTCGGCAGTGTCTTGGAGAGGCTTCCCTACTTGCTCTATCTTCATCCATGAAGCCTCCTCTTTCAAAGTGCTTTCCATTGCTTCCACTTTGAAAGGGTTATTTGAAACAGAACTAGTGATGTCCTCCAAATACTTCCGCTCCATACAGAAGGAAAGCGATTGGGAAAGAGCCGTTGCCGCCATTACCTTGGCGGCAGGCTCAAGTGTATTTGTTAAATTTGCCATTTCAATCCACTAAGATACGTGCGTCCCTAAGGTTCTTTTTATAGTTCTCCAGCAAACGATTTACTGTTTGACGGACATCGCTTCTCAGTTTGCCGTTCCTTAAAATTGAGTTATCAATAGTGTTGTTAATATCAGCCTCAATGTCGTTCCAGTTTTTCTGGATTTCTTCCCCAACTTTCCTTCTTTCTTCCCTATCAAGCACCTTGGCCATTGCTTTTTCACGTTGTTCCTCTTCACTTAATTCGTTGCTTCCGAAGAAACTTCCTACGAGATAACCAATGCCCATTCCAATCAAGCCAAAGATCGCTCCTGCTCCTGTAAGTGCCCACTTCAGCCAATTGGTGCTTTTCACCTCTATGAGAGAAGCAACATTCTCAATTACTTTGTCTAAATTGATGTCATCTATTTCAACACTTCCGCAATCCAATTTAGGTAATGTTACCTTCATTCCCTGCGCAGAATAGCTATTGACAATGGCCTCTACCTTTTTTCGAATATCTTTCGTATGCTCCTTTATTGCACGATCTATGTAATCTGGAGCTTTCGGAATCATATTATTGACCGTTTCATCGGCCTGTTGAGCAATAGCGTCTTTTAAGTCCTTAAGAGAACGGCCTTCATCAAAATCCATAAAATTTTCAATGGTATTTCCCATTGAAGAAGAAAGCTCCTTTTTCATAATGTTGCCAAAGTTTAGAGCAAATGTGTTGAATACCATTTCTCCCTTTGCCACTTTGTCAATCGCTTTGTTCAAGTCGTTGTCCATTTCTCCTGTTCGCATATCTATGCGGGCTACCTCTGCAACACCTCTAGAAATGGTGAGAGAAGGATCTTGATCCCGATAAACGCATTCGGCAGGAAGGTTCCATGTTTTTTCAACAAGTGGCTTAATGAAATCCATTCTAGAGGCACCTCCCGTGAGGAACACTCCATAAATGGGAGCGTCATGGATATAATTACTCTTAAAGTCCAACATGGCATCTTCTATTTGCTTAATATACCCAACAGACTCAAGAAGCTTATCCAACTCACCTGGAGCAAACATCAACTTGAAACGCTCATCCTCAAAGTCTTCATCGTCCTCAATCAGTTCCTCGAAATTAACAAATTTCTTCACTTTCGCCGTTGGATCAAAATAGACTCGTTCTTTAACCGTCCTCGCTTCAAACAGCAAGCGGTCTTTCAGTTTCGGATATTTCTTTTCAAATTCACGTACAACTTCTGTCTTTTCCTCAACGTTCTGGAGAATGGTCTTCTCTATAAAAGAAGCTCCACAATTATAACCATTATCGATTAATTTGTCGCCTTTTGAAAGGTTCATGTAAGTGAAATCAAGTGTACTTGAGCCCATGTCAAAGACCACGGCACCTCTATTAACATTACGACCAAGACCCGAGGTCGCGTCTTTTTGGGCACACACAAATGCCGCACGAGATTCTTTTGTCACCCCAGCTATAGGCAACCCAGCCTGTTTGGCCATTTCCATATATAGCTTTTGTTGCTCTGCATTCCAGCCTGAGGGTGTGGCTATATATACGCAATGGTTTCCTTCTTTGAGGTTGCTGGGATTGTTTTCCAATATGCTATTATACACTTCATGCATAAACCGAATCATCAGTTGCTCTTTAGGCCCATTGATGTCTTTAGGGGCTTGCTTAAAGCAAACATTGACAGAGGCTTTCTTTAAAATGTCTGATCTAAAAGCTCTATCACCTATAAAAGCATCTCTATTTTCCAAGATAGTAATGGCAGAAGGAAGCACCTTTTTATTGCTACCCATCTCTAAGTCTTTGGCTCTATCTAATTGTTCGATTGGCTTGTCCCATAGTAAAGGACAAATTGCCGCGGATGTTTCCCCATGCCCAAGGTCAATACCAATGATGTATTCGGTGTTCTTATTTCTATAGTCCATATTGCTTTCTATTTGAATGTCACAGGATCCTTTTTGCGAAGTAAGCGTGGCATTGCTCGGAGTTTCACTATTGCCGTTGCTTCCTTGTTCTTCCTCCATAACCTCATCCACAATATCCATAAGGTCGCCAATGCTCTTAGCGCTATGTACTTTTTTCATGGGAAGTGAAATGTTGTATTTTTCTTTTACGATGGTAGCGAACCGGTTTGTTTCTTTCCGTTTGTTCCATGGAATCGGAGAAGTTCTGGTATAGTAACAAGTGTCAAACAATAAAAGGTTTGTAAATGACGCAATGAGTTCAGAGTATGACGTTGATTCCGCCACATCTGCATCCACGTGGCTTTCCCAAGCATCTACAAAATATTCAATTGCATCAGAGATGGTATTGTTTCCAAACTCGAAGTCTTCTATATCAGAATAATATGTCTCGTCATTTATCCCAGATAAATAATCATGAAACATAATAACATCTATGATATCTCCAGACGCAACATAGCCACGTTTGCAGATGTCTTTCAAGGGAGTACTTAATGGTACATAAGTCTCAGTGCCAAGTATAACAGAAGCCACAGCTGTGGTCACGATATTCTCACTATCCGTCATGTTGCTATGAATTAGTTTGTTCTGGTATAAACAACTTTCCTTTCAAAACTGTCACTCCATCTTTGATTATAGCAGGTACAACCATTTTAGGCTCTTTTGCGGTTGGAGAAAAGATTTGCTCAAACAAATCAATGTTGTCCCCTGAATAATTCACCACTTCAAGATTATAGTTGTCAAGAAGTTCCGCAACATCCTCCACGCGCTGTTGTAATTTTCCAACATATTTCCCTTCAGCAGGTGTGTGCGTTCTTTCATAGCCTATGAGGGACTGCAAGCCTTCCAACAAAAGCTTGAAATTGGTCTCAAGACTGGGCTTTGGCATACTTTCGTATTTGTCAACCACACAATTGACTTGTGCCCGAAAAGAGTTAACCAAATTGTCAACACTTTCGCAAATGTCCGATACAATAGCTATAAATTTATCTACATCCAATTTTTGTACAGGCTTGGCAGACGCTTGCATAGCCATTTGTTTCTTGGGTATATTTGAGTGAGCCGTCGTATTCTTATCCATAGAGGCAACATAATAAAGAGACAAAGCTGTTCCTGCTATTGCGCCAAAAACTGCAGCCCATGTACCGCCAACCACTGCACCAATCACACCGCCAACTGCAGATCCGCCAATACCATAAGGTATGGCAGATTTGTTTGAACCACGTTTTGGCTTTTGCTCTTGATTGCTGCCCATTGGATTTTTTGCTTTCTCCATGGCCTGGGCATTGGTCTTAGTCAATTCGACAACAATAGCTTGCTGGGCATTCAAAAGCGACATGGCAGATTGGAGTATATAATCCTCCGCTTGTGTAAGTTGAAGCCTAAACTCGCTTTCGCTATCAAACAAGTTGTCCAAATAGTCGCTTACGACTTTTTCTATTTTAGTCGCATCCTTCGGCAACTCCAAATCCTGCAGTGAAGATCGAAGTTCAGCTTGTTTGCTCTCAAAAAGCTCTTTCAATGATGTTTTTTTGCTCATATCTTAAATTTTACTTGTTATTGATTAGATTCTATAGATTATTTGTCTTGCTGCTTCTCCCTTTTGTTCTTCTTTAGGAAGCAGGATATCTATACCTTATAACCCTAACTTCCTTAAAAAGGATGACAATGGGTAAGACGGTGGAAGGGGATCTGTTAGCATGACATCTCGTATTTTTATCATTAGGAATTGCATTTTGTGTTTCAAAAGGATACGGGCAGGAGCAAGCAGCATGCATTCTAATTGTTTGTCAGATATGCTTTCCCAAACTTGGAAGCGGTAATGCGCCTCTATTTGGCTCTTGTCATTTACGTAAATGGTAGCTCTGGTGTTTTCTTTAGAACAAATTTGATTGATGGTTTTAAGATATTTGACTAAATGCTCTTTGGAAACTGTAAGGCTTAATGTCGCAATAGAAATTATCTCGTCAAAGGGCGTATCGTTTTTGTCATCTGTTAGAGGGCAGATGATGCTTGATGAAATATCGGAGGATTGCTCCTTGATGACACCATCAAACCTTCTTTCAGCCTTATTGGCATGAAAACCGTATTCTTCATGTTTTCTAAGGAATTTCTCCACAAATGCCATTGTATCCATAATTCTTCCGTTTTTAAGGTTTACACTCTCACAGCGCAGGTGCATGCGGGCCTTTGTTCGTTCCCTTGGGGTGGTTGACGCACTGTCCGCCTACCATCACCATGATGCTGGGAAACTGCTTGCCACAGTACTTGCAGGTGTACTTGGTTTTCTCGGAGCCCTCATAGAGCTTGTGGCGACCTTTGTTGGGGCCGTCAGGATGGCGGGGACAGGAGGCGGAGGTGAGTGACCTCACGTCGGGGAACTTGTGCCCGCAGTACTCGCAATAGTAATTTTTCTTTTCCATGTCGTTTGTTTCGTTATTTCCGCTCGCAGACATTGGTGTGGCTAGCAGGAGCAGGAGGGTGAATATTACGGTGGTCACATAATGGCTTGTGCTCATAGTTCCATAGGTTAACGTCGTACATTTATAATTTTGCGAAAGTACGGATTTTACCCATACGAATCAAGTCCATAATGGTTCACATGCTTTTTTAACACTTTCGGCCGGGCATTGACCTCACGTCGGGGAACTTGTGCCCGCAGTACTCACAATAGTAATTTTTCTTTTCCATGTCATTTGTGTTGTCATTCCCGCTCGCTGACATTGGTGTGGCCAGCAGGAGCAGGAGGGTGAATATTAAGGTAGTCATATAATGGTTTGTGCTCATAGTTCCACAGGTTAGGATGGTTTATCTGTTGTCATGTGGAAACAAAGAGAAAGGGCGTAAGCCCACATCTGTCCTCCTTGCCCACGTAGGTTCTTGCACAACCCGGATCAACAAAGCGGCAGAAGCAGCCCACGCCCCTATACGGGATGTGGACATCGTTCGCCAGCTTTTGACTGATTCAGGGAAACGTGCAAGATTTACGTGAATCAAAAAGCCGCTAGATGCTCTTTCAATTGTCCTCGATGTCTGGAAGCCGCCCTTGCGGGAGGTATTTCCATTCGCAAAGTTATGATAATTATCGATAGCTTGCAACATTTTGGACGATTTTTTTGCTGCCTCTGCCATATTTTCTTGTCGTTATGTCGTGAAGTTACGCCCATGTTCTGCCAAAGCCTTGACAAAGCTGCGCTTTTTTGTGGTTTATTTGTTGAAACCGATGCCTTGCCCGCCTTTTTCTATGCGCTCTTCCTCGCAGAGGGTGATGAGGTGTTCCAATGTGGGGGCGGTGCCTTGGAGTATTTCCTCCATGGTGATCTTGCGTACCACGTTGTCTATCTCGCCGCCGCTGAAGTCGAAACGGGAGGCCAGCTTGTTGGCCTCGGCCTCCTGGAGCATGGGCAGTTTGTCACGCCAGATGCTTGACTTGGCCTCCAGCGAGGGCTTGTTGAAGCGTATCTTGAAGAGGAACCTGCGCTCGAAGGCCTTGTCCAGGTTGTCGGCCATGTTGGTGGTGGCGATGAGGATGCCGTCCAGCCGCTCCATCTCTTCCAGGATGATGTTCTGTATGGCGTTCTCCGTTTGGGCCACGTTGCTGCTGTTGGCGTCCTTGCGCTTGGAGAAGACGGCGTCGGCCTCGTTGAAAAGCAGGATGGGCTTCAGCTTGCTTTGCCCGCAGAGGCGGCGATAGTTCTCGAACACTTCCTTGATGAGTTTCTCGCTCTCGCCAAACCAGCAGGTCTTGGTGGCGGAGATGTCTACGTGCAAGACGTCTCGCCCTGTCTGCCGGGCCAGTTGCCATACGCTTTCGGTCTTTCCCGTGCCGGGCAGTCCGTAGAGTAGGGCGGCCACGCCCGTGGGCAAGCCTTTCTCCTTGAGTCTGCCGCGCAACTGGGCGTAGTGCTCTTCCCGCAGGCTCTCGGTGAGCATGGAGAGCTGCCGTTGCAGGTTGGGTTCGAAGAAGAGCCGCTTGGGCGTGACTTTCTCATGGCTCACCAATTGCTTGATGTTGATGGGATTTTCGAAGAAGTGAGCGTCTTCCTCGAAGTAAAGTTCCATGCCCTTCGGGGTGAGCTTCAGCGCGGCATCATTAAACATGCCATTCTCGCACACTTCCACGAGTCCGTGCCTTTGCAGGATGTGCTTGTTGGCCTTGAACTCTCGTGTTTCCCGAAAGGCATCGCGCTCGGGCATGAAGCTGGATAACTGGCGGAAGCGGAGTGTGTCGCCGTCTTTGGCCTCGTAGCACACGGCGTAGAAGATGGCACGGTCTTGCGGGTTTTCTACCAAGCGGAGCAGGTTGGCGATGGCGGAGAGTTGTGGGTTCTTGTTTTCTAGTTTCCTCACTCCCCTGATGAATTTCCATTTTTCCACCGCTTCTACCTCGCCAGGCAGGTTGCCGATGTCGTCTCTTACTTTGGCCAGGAACTCGTAGCGGTCCAGTCCACTTCTGTCGCTTCGGTAGACGTTGGCGTTTTCGCCGAAGAGCAACTTTACCGCCTCGTCGGTCAACACCAGCGTGTCTTTATCTTCCGCCTCCACCAGTTCGGCAGCCATTAGGGGATGGGTTCCCTTCATGAGTCGCGCTTTTTGGGTTACGCGCACGCTCACGCTGTCGAAGAGGTCTTCCAGTGTGCTGTTGACGCCGCTTTTCCCGCCGTCACCGTCTTGGGTGAAGTCGTTTACCATCTCGTAGAAGAAGGCTCGGTCGCTGATGTCGGGCAGCTTGGCTTGTATGGTTTTCACCAAGTCCAGGTCGGCGTGCTCCTTCTCCAGGGCTTGTATCCGGGAAAGCGTTTTCCGCGTGGTTTGTTTTTCTTGTGAGCGGCTGTGTATCAGTTCGCTGGCCTTGGCGCAGAAGTTAAACTGGTCAAACTCGGTGGACGCGGTGGGCGGGATGGGTTTCACCTCCCGGCCTTCCACGATGGCGTTGAACACGTCTTCGCACAGCTCGTATTGCCGCTTCACGATATTCTCTTCCTCGCCATTGGCGGGTTCGATGAAACCCTTGCCTTGCAGGGAGAGCAGGGCGGGGACGTATTCCATCACGTCTAGCGTGGAGCAGCCGAAGTAGTTTGCCAGGTCGTCTGTGTCGGTGGATTGCTGCCCGCACTGCCTGTCAAGGATGGCCACGAGCATCATGGCTTGCTCCCGGTTGTCCAGGGACAAAGTCTCACGGATGGCGTCCTGTGATGCCGAGATGGTGGTCAGTCGCTTCAGCTTGCTGTTTTTCAGTTTGCCGGCAGCGGCCTTGGCGTGTTGTGTCAGCGATAGTCTTTCCATGTCTTTTTCTCCTCTTTCTTTATCTTTCATGCCGCGAAGTTAGACGTAGCTTGTGCCAAAATGTGGGTAAGGCTAAAATTATTTTAGTTTTTTCTTTCCAGGCTACATTATCGCTCCAGAAAGTCGGTACTACTGCGTTGCGATTTCAGTACTACTGACTTTTGATTTCAGTAGTACTGCGTTGCCACTTGCAGTACTACCGCGTTTTTGGAGGAAGAATATTCCCTCTCACCAATAAAAATGAAAAAGCGGGCTTTTTATTTTGTATTCTCCCCGATTTAAGTTATCTTCGCGAACATGAACGCTGACAAGAAACCCCTGTTGGGACTCACTTTGACGGAACTGAGAGAAGTCGCCAAGGAGTTGGGTATGCCCGCTTTCGCCGGAGGGCAGATGGCAGAGTGGCTCTATAAGCACCGTGTGAGGAGCATAGACCAGATGACCAATCTCTCGAAGAAGAACCGGGAACGATTGGCGGAAGTCTATGAGGTGGGCTGCGCCGCCCCGATAGATGAGCGCCACTCCGTGGACGGCACGGTGAAGTACCTTTTCCCCGCCGCCCAAGGCAAGTACGTGGAGGCTGTCTATATACCGGACGGAGACCGCGCCACGCTCTGTGTCTCTTCCCAGGTGGGTTGCAAGATGAATTGCCTTTTCTGCCAAACCGGCAAGCAGGGATTTGAGGGCCAGCTCACCACGGGCGAGATTCTCAACCAGGTATATAGCCTGCCCGAGGCCGATACGTTGACAAACATAGTATTCATGGGACAGGGAGAGCCCATGGACAACCTGGAGGCGGTATTGAAAGCCACTCAAATACTTACTGCCGACTATGGTTGGGCATGGAGTCCACGCCGCGTCACGGTGAGCAGCGTGGGTATCAAGGGCAAACTGGAAAGATTTCTGGACGAGAGCGAGTGCCACGTGGCCATTAGCCTGCATTCCCCGTTGCCCGAGCAGCGCGCCAGTCTGATGCCAGCCGAGCGGGGCATGGGCATCAAGCAGGTGGTGGAGCTGTTGCGGCGTTATGATTTCGCCCATCAGCGCAGGCTTTCGTTTGAGTATATCGTCTTTGGCGGGCTCAATGACAGCGACCGCCATGCTCGGGAAATCATCAAGTTGCTGCACGGACTCACGTGCAGGGTCAATTTGATACGTTTCCATCCCATACCGGAAGTGCCCCTCCAGGGAGCCAGCGAGGAGAAGATGCTGGCCTTGCGCGATTACCTGACCGCTCATGGCGTGTTCACCACCATCAGGGCCAGTCGTGGTCAAGACATCTACGCCGCTTGCGGGCTCTTGAGCACCGCCAAGAAGATAGCGGAAATAAGAGGTGATGAAGGGGCGTGAAGTTTGTTTGCTTGTGGTCGTAGCGCTACTGACCGCTTGCGCCAATGGGCCAGGCGCGCTGCCAGACAGTGGCGGGAAGCCCTTTGAGGTTTTGGTGGTGGACGACAATGACAGCCTGGTCACCCGTTCCTTGCTGGTGGACGCGGAGGGATTGCCGCAAAGCGAGCCCTCTTTTGATGTCTCCCGGGTAGCGTCATCTCAATGGAAAGGCTCGTTGAGGTTGGCCAGGGTCATTGTTGTCAGGGATACGTCCAGGACGATGAGGCGGGAAGTTGACCGCTACGCACGGCCGCAGCTCATTGTTTATACAGATGGCGGGGACGGCAAGCGACTCCTCGCGCTTCTGCAGGAGTTTGAGTTGCGGGTGGCTATGGAATGGTTGCGTCAGCGGCATAACGCCAAGATGGAGGAAACCATACGCCAGATGTTTGGCGTGAGCGTGCTCATCCCGAGTGACATGAACAGCGCCAGGCGGGGGAAGGACTTCCTTTGGCTGTCTGACAATAAGGCTTCCCCCATGCGCAATGTTTGTATATATAAAGGTGTGAACCGGGACAGCGTGATGCGGCAGAACGTCAAAGGCGAGACCGACAGCATGTATGTGCAAACCGTGAAGGGAACGGTCAAGGAACGCCCATTGCCTGGCGGAGGGGTTTACCGCTATGGGCTTTGGGAGATGAAAGGGGATGCCATGGGAGGCCCCTTTGCCAGCGTCACCCGCCAGGACGTTACCGTTGAGGCGTTTGTTTACGCTCCTGGCGGAAAGAAGAGAAACCTGATGCGGCAACTGGATGCCGTGTTGTATAGTCTAAGAACTCAATAATACAACTATAATTATACATGGAAGCAAGAAAGATACGCGTGGCGATTACCCACGGAGATACCAACAGCATTGGATATGAACTGATATTCAAGACTTTCTCGGAACCCGAGATGCTTGATATGTGCGTGCCTATCGTCTATGGCTCGCCTAAGGTGGCCGCTTATCATAAGAAAGTGATGAACACCCCCGCGCAGTTTACCATCATCCACAAGGCAGAAGACGCCATGGAAGGACGCCTGAACTTGCTGGCTGCCATAGAAGACGAGGTGAAGGTGGAATTAGGTACCGCCACCCCGGAGTCGGGCACGGCGGCCATGAAGTCTTTGGACAGGGCCATGACAGACTTCCGCCGAGGTCTGTTTGACGTATTGGTGACCACGCCCGTCAACAAGAGCAACGCCCAGATGGCGGGTTATCCCTTCCCGGGACATACGCGGTTCCTGGAGACATGCGTGGGTGAGGGGGCGCAAGCCTTCAATATCTATGTCAACAGCAAGATGAGAGTGGCCAGCCTCACGGGTATGGTGCCCGTAAACCAAGTGGTGGAATCTATCACTGAGGAGAATGTCATGGCCAAGGTCCGGTTGTTCGCGGAGACCTTGCGCTCAGACTTCCGCATTTCCAACCCCCGACTGGCAGTGCTCTCGCTTAATCCTGGCATCAACGGAGAGATGGGCAAGGAGGAACGGGAAATCATATTGCCCGCCGTGGAGAAACTGGCCGATGAGGGAATACAGGTGTTTGGACCATATGCGTCTGACGTGTTCTTCGGCAAAGGATACTACGCGGACTTCGATGGTGCGCTGGGCATGTATTACGAGCAAGTCCGTACTCCTTTTCTGGTCTTGAGTGACGGGGAGGGAGTGATCTATACGGCTGGCTTGCCCCTGATACGCACCGCCGCGGACTTGGAAGTGAGATACGACATGGCCGGCAAAGGAAAGGCGGATGAGTTCGGTTTCCGCCAGGCCCTCTTCATGGCTATAGACATATATCGCAATAAGATGATGTTCAAGGAGCCTCAAGAAAATCCGTTGCCCAAGCTATACCATGAGAAGAAGGATGAGAGCGAGCGCGTGCGCTTCGCCATTCCCAAGAAACACTCCAATGAACCTTTCCCCAAGAAAGACCCTGGGCAACAAGAGTAGGGTGGAAGAGTGGTTTCGCTTGAAATTCGGCCAAAGTTGAGGATATCTCAAATATTATATGTAATTTTGTACGCTCAATGAATATTTCAGAACTGCAAACTATCAAGCAACGGTATAACATCGTAGGCAACAGCGATGGACTCAACCGCGCGCTGGATGTCGCCTTACAGGTGGCACCCACCGACTTGTCTGTGCTGATAGTCGGCGAGAGCGGAGTGGGCAAGGAGATATTGCCCCGCGTGATACATGACGCTTCGCCGAGGCGCAGGGAGAAATATTTCGCCATCAACTGCGGTTCCATTCCCGAGGGAACTATAGACAGTGAGCTGTTTGGCCATGAAAAGGGTTCTTTTACTGGGGCGATAGGAGAGAGCGAGGGATATTTCGGCGTCGCCAATAAAGGCACCATTTTTTTGGACGAAGTGGGCGAGCTGCCCATAGCCACCCAAGCCAGGCTCCTGCGCGTGTTGGAGACAGGTGAGTATATCCGTGTGGGCGGACAGGAGGTGCGCAAGACCGATGTGCGCATCGTGGCCGCCACCAATGTCAACATGCGCAAGGCCATCACTGAGGGGCGTTTCAGGGAAGATCTTTACTACCGCCTGAACACCATCCCCATCCAGATGCCGCCTTTGAGAGAGCGAGGGGAAGACATTTTGTTGCTCTTCCGCCTGTTTGCCATGCAGATGGCCGACAAGTATCATCTGCCAAAGATAACGCTTACTCCAGAGGCGCAACAAGCCTTGATGAGTTATAAGTGGCCCGGCAACGTGAGGCAACTGAAGAACATCACCGAGCAGATGTCTGTCTTGAGCCGGGAAAGAGAGGTGAGTTTGCAAACGCTCTTGCGTTTCATTCCCCAGGATGAGCCTTCCACCCAATTGGCCACCATCAATCCAGAGGCTGGCTCCCACTCTTACGAGAGCGAGCGGGAGATGCTTTATAAGATTCTCTATGAGTTGAGAGGCAGCGTGAGTGATCTCAGGAGAGACATGTCTTCTTTGCGCAAGCAGCTGGATGAAGCCAGGGGCTTACGGGGGGAAGTTGGTTTCCAGCATCCCCATTATGAGACGATTACCGCATCCACGCCCTATCCCGCGCCCTTTTCCCATCAAGAAAAGGCACAGGCAAGGGAAACCGAGGAGGCTGAGGCCGAGGAAATAGAAGAGGATGAAATCATGAGCCTGGATGACGTGGGAAAGAAGATGCTGCAAAAGGCGTTGGAACGCAATGGAGGCAATCGCAAGAAAGCGGCAAGGGAACTGGGCATATCAGATCGTACTCTATACAGACGCATCAAGCAATATGGACTGGATAAAGACTAAGCGACGGAGATTGTGGCTTTTGGCCTCAACGGGCCTGCTGGTTTTGCTTACGGCATGCTCCGTGAGCTATGGCTTCAATGGCGCCAGCATAGACTACAACAAGACGAAAACCATACAGATAGCTGACTTTCCTATCCGTAGCAGCTATGTGTGGGGACCTATGGGGCCGATGTTCAACAACGCCCTGAAGGATGAGTTCGCCAACCACACCAAGCTGCAGCAGGTAAGGCGCAACGGAGACTTGAAAATAGAGGGAGAGATCACCCAATACAGCCAGCGCAATAAGTCTGTGTCCAGCGAAGGCTACTCTGCCATGACGGAGTTGAGCCTGACCGTCAACGTGCGATTCACTAACAACGTGAATCACAACGAGGATTTCGAGCAGCAATTCACCGCCACGGCCAGCTATGAGACCACTCAAAGCCTGAATTCCGTGCAGGAAGAACTCGTTTCGCAAATGATAGACGACTTGGTGGACCAGATATTCAACGCCACCGTGGCCAACTGGTAAGTTCTCTTAAAGCAACCCATCATGGAACTGACGCGCTTGATACAACATCCCGAACTGCTCAACAAGGAGACCCTTTATGATCTCCGGGCACTTTTGGCGCTCTATCCCTATTACCAGACCGCCAGGCTCCTGATGCTGCAAAACCTCTATCTCTTGCACGATGCCTCTTTTGACGAGGAATTGCGCAGGGCAGCTATCTATATCACCGACCGCCGCGTGATTTTCCAGATGATAGAGGCGGCGCATTATCAAATGAAACGGGTGGCTAAACCTAAGGAGCAGGCAGAGGGAGAGGATGGCAACAGCCGTACCGTGGCACTTATAGATAGTTTCTTGGACACGATTCCCGTGGAAGCGCAAGAAGCTAAACCTAAACGAAAGCCTACGCCCGCTGATGCCGCCGTGGACTATGTGGCCTATCTGCTGGAAACGGAGAGCGGGGACGAGGAGAGCGAACCTGCTCCCAAAATGAAGGGGCAAAACCTCATAGACGACTTTATCAAGGACGGAAAATTCAATCTTAACACCATGGAGGACACGGATAGGCCCCTGGAATTCATGCCCGAAATAGAGCCTTCGATGGACGAGGAAGAAGAAACACCCAATAATGCCTATTTTACCGAGACATTGGCCCGCATTTACATTAAGCAAGGTAAATATGAGAAGGCTTTGGAAATAATTAGCCGATTAAATTTGAATAATCCAAAAAAAAGTGTTTACTTTGCAGACCAAATGAGATTTTTGGAAAAACTGATATTGAACAATAAGAATAATAAGCATTAAAGACAAATGGTTTACACATTACTAGTAGTACTGATTTGCCTGGTGGCACTGCTCATGATATTCATCGTGCTTATCCAGGAATCAAAGGGAGGTGGACTCTCCTCTAATTTCTCCTCTTCCAACCAGATAATGGGCGTGAAGAAGACCACGGACGTGGTGGAGAAAGCGACGTGGGGTCTTGCCATTGCCATGGTGATTATTAGCGTGCTCTGTGCATATACCTCACCCAAAGCCGCTGGAGAGGAAAGCGTGGCTGGTTCCGCTACCACAGAACAAACAGCTACGCCTGCCATGCCTGGCGCCAATACGGACGCAGCCACTAAACAAGCCGCTCCCGCCCAGGATGCCGCTAAGCAAGGAGCAACCGCCCCTGCCGCCAAGACGGCGACTCCCGCAGAGCAGGCTGCTCCCGCAGCAGGTAACGCTGCCGCTCCTGCTCCCAAAAACTAATTTGTGAGAAAAAAGTAGGGGATTTATTTGGCTGGTTCAAATAAATTCCGTACCTTTGCACCCGCTAAACAACAATAGCGGATTTACACGGTGGGTGTAGTTCAGTTGGTTAGAGCGTCAGATTGTGGTTCTGAATGTCGTGGGTTCGAGTCCCACCATCCACCCTTCTTCGAGCCTGAGACCCACAAGGTCTCAGGCTCGAAGTTTTTTCGGGCTGCCTGTGTCTCTGCTGTCCGCAGCCTCACGAAATATGATTCATTTTTTCATTTAGTTCCATTGCTTGTCCCCTGCTTGCCATCCCATGAAAGCCCTCGCTATCTGCGATACTGTCTCGGGGCGGGTTGAGATACTATCTCGTTGAAAAGGGGGTTATATGTCTCCTTTCTCCCGTTGGCAATCTTTTCTGTATTCCGATGGCGACAGGTGGATTCGTTTTTGCACATACCGACTGAAGTATGACATGGAAGAGAAGTTCATCTGTTCAGCGATTTCCGTCAAGGAGAGTTCCTTTTGGCGGAGCAAGCGGGTGATTTCCTGCATGGTGAAGCGGTCAATCCAGTAAGAGGCGGTTTTCCCGCTTATTTTCTTGCATATTTCCGACAGGTAATGGGGCGTGACACAAAGGCGAGAGGCATAATGACTGAGACTTCGGTTTCGCATATATTCCCCATTGTACAGCAACTCGATGAAACTCCGTAGCAGGGTGGTAACGCGTTCCGATACTTGCGTGTCCTTGTGGTTGCGTGCGTGTATGTCGTATAGGTCGAGGATATGTGCGGTCAGCAAACTGCCTAGCAATTCCTCTCGGAAAAGATGGCTTTCTTCTTCCATGCGCATGTGGAGATGGCGCAAGGCCGTTTCGCATATCCGGAAGTCTCGTTCGGAAAGTTTCATGACAGGATTCCGTAAGAGCGACAGATGTCCTATGATGCCATAGTTGCTGCGGATAGCGATTGAGGTAACGTAGGTCTCTGAAAGATTCATCAAGATGCCTTGAAAGTCTTCAGAAGCGGAGAAGTCCGATGCAAGTATTGCATTGGGCAGGATGACATAATCCCTGGCGGAAATGTTATAATGCGTCTCCTGGAAAGTGAATCCCATATTGCCTTCCTCGCAGAGGATGTGGATGATCCTTCCCGCGTATAGCGAGGTGTTCAGTTCCTGCCAGCTGTCGGCAAAAACAATTCCGTCAAATCTTGTGTCACTCATTACAGAGGCTATTTGCTGGCAAATATAGCGAAAAACCACGAATAGTGAAAACATTACCCCAAATTATGTAATAGTGGATCAGCAAGAACTCCGTAATTTCGCGCCAGGAACTAAAATCATATAAGTATCATGAAAGATGTAAGATTGAACAATGGCGTAATGATGCCAGCTATCGGTTTTGGCGTTTACCAAATTCCCGAGAATGAAACGGAACGTGTCGTAAGCGATGCCATCGAAGTGGGGTATCGGATGTTCGACACGGCAGCTTCTTATTTCAATGAGGGACAAGTAGGCAATGCCATCCGGCAGAGCGGCATCAAGCGCGAGGAGTTTTTCGTCACCACAAAATTATGGGTGCAGGATTATGAGTATGAGGATGCGCTCCGTGCCTTTGACAAGTCATTGAAATCGCTTGGACTTGATTACATCGACCTCTATCTGCTGCACAAACCCTACGGCAACTATTACGCCGCATGGAGAGCCTGCGAGCGACTTTACAAAGAAGGGCTTATCCGCGCCATCGGCGTGACAAGTTTCTCCAATGAGCGCCTGCAAGATCTCTTTCTGCACAATGAGGTGAAGCCTGCCGTGAACCAGTTGGAGACGCATCCGTTCTTCCAGCAGCAAGCCGCCAATGCGTTCTTGCGGAAAGAGGGCATCCAGCATGAGGCATGGGCTCCTTTTGCCGAGGGACAGAATGATATTTGGAACAATCCAGTGTTAAAAGCTATCGCTGAGAAGCATGGACGGACGGTGGGGCAAGTCATTCTCCGTTGGCTGAACCAGCGTAATGTAGTGGTCATTCCCAAGACAGTGCATAAGGAACGGATGATTGAGAACTTCAACATCCTTGACTTTACGCTTACCGCAAATGAAATGGATGCCATCGCCAGTCTTGAAACAGGGAAAAGCCCGATTTATGATGATATGGATTTGGCCACGGTGAAAGGTATCGGGCTACATAAAATACATGATTGAAATATATAAACAAAATTATTTCTCAATGAAAACTGTAATATTGAACAACGGAATTGAGATGCCAATACTGGGATATGGTGTTTGGCAAATCACCCCTGAAAAATGTGAGTACTATGTTTCGGAAGCCTTAAAAGCAGGTTACCGTTTGATTGATACGGCGCAAGCCTATTATAATGAAGAAGGCGTAGGTGCGGCCATTTCCAACTCTGGCATCCCACGTTCGGAAATATTCATCACCACGAAAGTGTGGATATCCAATGCCGGAGATGAAAAGGCTGCCATCAGCATTGACGAATCGCTCCGCAAACTGCGGACGGACTATATTGACCTGTTGCTCATCCATCAGCCTTTTGGGGATTATTACGGAACCTACCGGGCTATGGAGAAAGCATACGAGGCAGGAAAAGTGCGCGCCATAGGATTGAGCAATTTCTATGATTCCAGATTCGTGGACTTGGCAGAGAACATGGATATTAAGCCGGCTGTGGTACAACTGGAAACACACGTGTTCTCGCAACAGGTAAAAATGCGTCACCTGGCAGAAAAATACGGAACGCATATCATGGCTTGGAGCCCGTTGGCCCGTGGCATGAACGGACTTTTTACGAATGAGACATTGAAAGCCATTGGGGAGAAATATGGTAAGGACAATGCGCAAGTGTGTCTGAAATTCCTGACAGACGAGGGCATTATTGTACTTCCCCAATCAACACGTACGGAACGCATGGCCAGCAATCTTGCTATCGATGACTTCAGTTTGAGCGAGACGGACAAGGAACTTATCCGCAATATGGATACTGGAAAAGCACTTGCGGCGGACTTCAATGACCCGGAACTGGCCGAGTATCTTCTTACATACGACAAGAATTTTAACCCTCAAAATAAGTGAATGTGAAATACGGAGTTTTAGGAACAGGCAATGTCACCCGTACCATTGGGGAGCTTTGACGAATCACTCCGCAAACTGTGGACGGATTGCATTGACTTGTTGCTCATCCGTCAGTCGTTTTGCTTCCAAGCGAAAAGGGGAAGAATTTTCTTCCCTATACATTATTAATATATTCGCGCGCGAGGAAAAAGGGTTATCCTTGTTGGGATATATGGCGCAACTCCTCTATGTTGAGTAATTTGATGTGCCTTCCATTAGTGCTTATCAAACCCTCATTGGCGAAGGTGGACAGGGTGCGTATGGCGTTGCTGGTGGTCATGTTGGCCAGGGAGGCCATGTCTTCCCTGCTGAGTGATACTTCCAAGACGTTGTCTTCGTCCATGCCGTAGTTGTCCTTGATAAAGAGCAGGGTGTCGGCGAGCCTTCCGCGCAAGTGCTTCTGGATAAGGGAAATGGCGCGCTCTTCGACTTGCCCCAAATGATAGCTTAGTTCCTGGATAAAGAATTTGGAGACGGAGAAGTTGCGGCGCATGATGTCTTTCATGACTTCAACAGGAATAGTGGCGATGACACAGCTCTCCAGGGTCATGGTTCCCGTGCGGTGGTCTTCCCCCGCGAAGGGAGCCCTAAAGCCAAAGAAGTCCATCGGCTTCATGATGCGTATGATTTGCCGTTTGCCCAGGGGGCCTTCCTTGAACACTTTTATCTTGCCGCTCATCAGGCACATCACCCTGGTGGGCGTTTCTGTTTCCTCGAAAATAACTTGTTTGTCCTTGAGGCGTATTAACTCGATATGCTGGCGTAGCAGCGTGATGTCGTCTTGGCCTATGGGATCCCACAGCTGAGTAAATTCCCTAATGGCCATCTCCTTGTCTATGCGATTTTTGGAGGCTGGGTTCATTGCCATTTGAATTCTTGCTTTCGTGCGCGAAGATAGCGAATTTTCCGTTAAATTATCGTAAATGTGTGTGTTTTTTATGTGCGCCAATGCGCTTTTTGTTGTTTTTCTTGAAAAAAAGGCAAGAATATTTTGCGGTTTTCCAATTAATCAGTAACTTTGAAAGCACCTTGGCAAGATACCCATTCTTTTGGGCGCGCGAATTTCTCGTGTGTACGTCTTGCCCGTGATGGAATATTATAACCTTAATATACAACTATGAGTTATTTACGATTTGAAAAGGCTCTGATGACCAACTTGCAAGAATCCTTGCCCAAGGAATTGCTTCGCACCAATCGCTCAGGGGCTTATTCGTGTTCCACTATCGTGGATTGCAATACGCGTAAGTACCATGGCCTGCTCGTAGTTCCCGTTCCCGAATTGGATGACGAGAACCACGTCTTGTTGAGCTCCCTCGACGTGACGGTGATACAGCATGGTGCAGAGTTCAACCTTGGCTTGCATAAGTATCAGGGCAACAACTACAGCCCAAAGGGTCACAAGTACATCCGTGAGTTTGATTGTGACAAAGTGCCCACTACCCTCTATCGTGTGGGTGGTGTCATCCTCAAGAAAGAGGTGGTCTTCCAGCATTATGAGGATCGCATCTTGATACGTTACACGTTGGTGGATGCTCACTCGGCCACCACGCTTCGCTTCCGGCCGTTCCTGGCTTTCCGTAGCGTAAGGCAGTTCACTTTTGAGAATGGCGTGGCCAGCAAGGAGTATCAGACCGTGGATAATGGCATAAAGACACGCATGTACGCAGGCTACCCAGAGCTTTATATGCAGTTCTCGCGCAAGAATGAGTTCGTCTTCCAGCCCGATTGGTATCGTGGCGTGGAGTACCCCAAGGAGCAGGAACGAGGCTATGCCTGCAACGAGGATCTCTATGTGCCAGGTTACTTTGAGATGCCTATCAAAAAGGGCGAGAGCATCGTGTTCGCCGCTTCCACCTCCGAGATAAAGACAAGGCAGCTGAAAGCTCTTTTCGATGACGAGGTGGCACAACGCAATCCCCGGGACAATTTCTTCCATTGCTTGGTGAACGCGGCCCATCAGTTCCATCGTCGCGAGAAGAATGATGACCGTTATATCCTGGCTGGTTATCCATGGTTTAAGTGCCGTGCGCGCGATACGTTTATCGCCTTGCCTGGCCTTACGCTTTCCATCGAGGAGGACGACTACTTCCATCTGGTGATGAGCACTGCGGAGAGGGCTTTGCGCCTCTTCATGGAGGGAAAGCCCCAGGCCACGTATATGGCGGAGATAGAACAGCCTGATGTCCCCTTGTGGTGTATCTGGACTTTGCAGCAGTATGCCAAGGAAGCGGGCAACGAAGCTTGTCTGCAGAGATATTTCAAGTTGCTGATAGACTTGATGGACTTCATCATCGCCAACAAGCATCCCAATTTGAGGCTGAAAGAGAACGGGTTGGTCTACGCGGAAGGCCGTGAGAAGCCTTGCACGTGGATGAACTCTATGGCCAATGGTCGTCCCGTGGTTCCCCGTACGGGTTATATCGTGGAGTTTAACGCATTGTGGTATAACGCGCTTTGCTTCTGCGGCATGATGGCCGAGGCTGGCGGAGCGCATGACAAGGCTGAAGAGCTCAAGGCGCGTGCCGAGCTGGCCCAGAAGTCTTTTGTCTCCACTTTCCTCAATGAGTATGGATACCTTTACGACTACGTGGACAATGGCTATGTGGATTGGAGCGTGAGGCCCAACATGATTTTCCCTGTTGCCTTCGATTACTCTCCTTTGACACAAGAGCAAAAGAAGAATATTCTCGATATGTGTACCCGCGAGTTGCTGACCCCTAAGGGTTTGCGCTCTCTTTCCCCGAAGAGCGGAGGTTACAATCCTATCTATGTGGGTCCACAAGTGCAACGCGACTACGCTTACCATCAAGGTACGGCGTGGCCTTGGCTGGGCGGTTTCTACGTGGAGGCCAGCTTGAAGCTTTATAAGCGTACCCGTCTCAGCTTCTTGGAGCGCCAGATGGTGGGATATGAAGACGAGATGTTGTCCAACTGCTTGGGCACCATCAGTGAACTCTATGACGGCAATCCGCCCTTCCAGGGGCGTGGAGCCATATCCTTTGCCATGAACGTGGCGGAGATATTGCGTGCGCTGGAGATGTTAGAGAAATATCAATACAAATAGGAGGAGGATTGGCTATGAAAGTATTAATGTTTGGATGGGAGTATCCTCCTCACGTATTTGGTGGACTCGCCACGGCTAACTATGGTATCACGGAGGGACTCCATGCCCAGGGCGACATGGATATCACGCTCTGTTTACCCAAACCCTTTGGAGACGAAGACCGCTCTGCCGCTAACATCATCGCCATGAATTGCGTGCCTATCGCTTGGCGTGATGTCAACTATGACTATGTGAAGAGCAGGGTGGGCAATATCATGGATCCAGATATGTATTATCGCCTGCGCGACCATATCTACGCGGACTTTAACTATATGCACGTCAATGATTTGGGATGCATGGAGTTCGCGGGAGGTTATCCAGGCAACTTGCATGACGAGATCAACAACTACTCCATTATCGCGGGAGTGGTGGCGCGCACCTTGGAGTTCGATATCATCCACGCTCATGACTGGTTGACGTTCCCGGCGGGAATCCATGCCAAGCAGGTGAGCGGCAAACCTTTGTGTATCCACGTGCATGCCACTGACTTCGACCGCAGTCGCGGCAAGGTGAATCCAACGGTCTATTCCATTGAGAAAGACGGCATGGACCACGCGGATTGTATTATGTGCGTATCCGAGTTGACTCGCCAGACGGTTATCAACCAGTATCACCAAGATCCCCGCAAGGTGTTTACGGTGCATAACGCCGTATATCCGCTCAAGGAAGAATTGCAGGCCATTCCCCGTCCCGACCATCGTGGCAAGGAGAAGGTGGTTACCTTCCTGGGGCGTATCACCATGCAAAAGGGTCCCGAGTATTTCGTGGAGGCGGCAAATATGGTGTTGCATCGCAGTCGCCACGTGCGTTTCTGCATGGCGGGCTCTGGAGACATGATGGACCAGATGATATACCTGGCGGCGGAAAGAGGTATCGCGGACCGCTTCCACTTCCCTGGTTTCATGCGCGGCAAGCAGGTGTATGAATGCCTGAAAGACTCTGATGTCTACGTGATGCCTTCCGTAAGTGAGCCTTTCGGTATCTCTCCCTTGGAGGCCATGCAGTGCGGAACGCCCACCATCATCTCCAAGCAGAGTGGTTGCGCCGAGATTTTGACCAATTGCATCAAGGTGGACTACTGGGACATTCACGCTTTGGCAGACGCCATCTATAGCATTTGCCACAACGAAAGTCTCTTCGACTATCTGCAGCGTGAGGGCAAGGCCGAGGTAGACCGCATTACGTGGGAGAAAGTGGGGCTTTGGATACGTGAACTCTATGAGCGTACCCTGGGCTGGAGATAATCAAATAGAATATCATACATATAAATAGCTAAACATCATGAAAAAGATTTGCCTTTATTTTGAGATACATCAAATCATACATCTCAAGCGGTATCGTTTCTTTGATATCGGTACCGACCATTATTACTATGATCTCTACGAGAACGAACGTTCCATTGGCGACATCGTAGAGCGTTCTTACATGCCTGCCCTCAATACGCTTCACGACATGATTAAGGAGCATGGCGATTACTTCAAGGTGGCATTCTCGCTGTCGGGCGTGGGTATAGAGCAGTTGGAGAACCATGCTCCCCAGGTCATAGAGAAGTTGCAGCAGATGAACGAGACGGGTTGCGTGGAGTTCTTGGCCGAGCCATATTCCCACGGCCTCTCCTCGCTGGCCAACGAGGCATGCTTTGAGTATGACGTGAAGAAGCAGTGCGAGAAAATGGTGGAGTACTTCGGCCAGAAGCCTTCCGTGCTTCGCAACTCTTCTCTCATCTATAGCGACGATATCGGCCTGCAAGCCGCCCAGATGGGCTTTAAGGGTATGCTGACCGAGGGCGCTAAGCATGTCTTGGGCTGGAAGTCCCCTCACTACATCTATAGCAGCGCGTTGGCTCCCAACCTGAAGCTTTTGTTGCGTGATGTCGTGCTGAGTGACGATATCTCCCTGCGCTTCAACGATAGCTCATGGGATGGTTATCCTCTCTTTGCCGACAACTATATCAACCGCATCGCTTCCTTCCCGCAGGAAGAGCAGGTCATCAATATCTTCATGGAGTTATCCGCGCTAGGTATAGCCCAACCGCTGTCCAGCAACATCCTGGAGTTTATCAAGGCCTTGCCCATTTGCGCCAAGGAGAAAGGTATAGGTTTCGCTACGCCAACCGAATTGTGCGATACCATGCAGGCAATAGATACGTTGAGCGTGCCAGATACCCTGAGCTGGGTGGACGAGGAGCGTGATGTCAGCGCATGGCTGGGTAACCCCATGCAACGAGAGGCTTTCAACAAACTCTACAGCGTGGCCGACCGCGTGCGCATAGCCAATGACCCTCGCATCAGCCAAGACTGGGACTACCTGCAAGCGAGCAACAACTTCCGCTTCATGACTACGAAGCCTAGCAGCGTGGGTCTTGATCGCGGCATCTATAGCAATCCTTTCGATGCCTTTACCAACTACATGAATATCTTGGGCGACTTCATCACCCGCGTGCGCAATCTCTATCCTGAGGAGATAGACAATGAGCAGCTGGAGAGTCTCTTGACTACCATCAAGAATCAAGGTGACGAGATAGAGATGAAGGATAAGGAGATTAGCCGTTTGCAGGCCAAGATAGAGAAAATCGAGAAGGAAGCGGGCAAGAAGGCTGCCGTCAAGAAGCCTGTCCGCAAGACAGCCGCCAAGGCGAAGGCTGCTACGGAGTAGGGCTTATCCCATAATTGACAATAACGAAAAGGGGCGCGGAAACCACTTGCTGGCTTCCGCGCCCTTTTGTCATGTGCTTTCGTCGAACTCACGATATTATATATGAATTATATATATTGTGTGTGCGAGAGTGCATGAAGGGCGCATGGTTTCGCCCTAATGGGAACTGGATTTCAAAATAAGTTAACCTGAGTTCGACGAATTCCACTTTATGCGCGCAGCCCTGTTATTGCCAAACTGTAGAGACGCATTCTTGCGTCTCGGCAAACCGCCAGTCCTTCGCAAGTGGCGATTTTATTCAGCCATCTTGCCTGCTGAGACGCAAGAATGCGTCTCTACACTTTGACAATAATAGATTATATGAATATCCTCAATTCCCCCAACAGGAAATAAGAAGCATTTTTATGGTAAGCTTCCGCCTTCAAAGTATCCTTGCTTCTATGGCCAAGTATTATTGGATACTTCACTATTTATCCTTGCTTCTATCGCGGTTGAAGCATAGTTTCATTTGCAAGGGAGTAATTGGGCAAAATGCGGATATTCATTATAGATTATGCGCGCAAGATGAGATTCGTCGAACTCACGTTAAGTTATTTTGACGGGCAAAATAACTTATTTTGTGAGGCAAAACAAGTTAAATCGCGGAGCAAAATAACTTGTTTTCCTATGGGCGAATGATTCGCGGCGAATGTGGCGATTTTACACTTATTGCCGAACGCGATTAATTGACTTGATTGGCAGTTATGAAGCGGACGACGTAGAGCATGGGGACTTACCTGGTATTTCGCTCTTTTTTGTGTTAAAATCGAAAAAAAACAGTGGTTTTCTTTTTACGTTTCAAAATTATTGCCTATTTTTGCACATACTGAACAGACTAACCTAAGGATATTACTAATCTAATAAAATAAATGTATGTCTAACTATTTTGAAAAAGTACGATTAGCACTTATTGCGTTCATGCTATGCTTGGCGGCGAACGTAAGTGCTCAGACGGTGAAAGGTACCGTCGTAGACCCAACGGGAGAGCCCATCATTGGTGCCACCATCATGGAAGTCGGCGTGACAGGAAATGGTTCGGTGACAGACTTGGATGGTAATTTCTCCATTACCCTGAAAGGTAACCAAAACCAATTGTCGGTGTCCTACATCGGCATGAAGACGCAAACGGTGAACGTTTCCGGTAAGAGTACCGTGAATATCACCATGGAAGATGAGGCTACGAGCCTGAACGACGTGGTGGTCATCGGTTACGGTTCCGTCAGAAAGAAAGATTTGACGGGTTCCGTGGCTACCGTGGGCAGCGAAGAGCTGAATGCTGTCCCTGTCGCCAACGTTAGCGAGGCATTGGCGGGTAAGATGGCTGGTGTGCAAATCACCACTACCGAAGGCTCTCCTGACGCGGAGATGAGAATCCGCGTGCGTGGCGGAGGTTCCATTACAGGAGATAATACTCCGTTGTTTATTGTGGATGGCTTCCCCGTGGAGTCAATCAGCGACATCCCGGCCTCAGACATTGAGGACATGACTGTCTTGAAAGACGCTTCCTCTACTGCCATTTACGGTTCCCGCGGTGCTAACGGTGTAATCCTGATTACTACCAAAAGCGGCAAGGAAGGCAAAGTGAGCGTAAACTATAACGCTTATTATAGTTGGAAGAAGATGGCCAAGACCTTGGACACTCTTGCCCCCATGGATTATGTGACTTGGCAACGAGAATATGCTCTGTTGAGAGATAACGAGGAGAAGTTCACCGAGCTTTTCGGCAATTGGCAAGACGCGGACCTCTATGCCAACGCGGCTGCCAATGATTGGCAAGACCAAGTGTTTGGCCGCACGGGTGAGACTTTCAACCATAACCTCAGCATCAGTGGTGGCTCGGAGAAGACCAAGTTCAATTTCGGCTATGCCCATATCAGTGACAAGGCTATCATGTTAAACTCAAACTATCGCCGTGACAACTTGAGCTTGAAGCTGAGCCATGATATCAACAAAAAGGTGAGCGTGGAGTTCTCTATCCGCTATGCCAACACCAAGGTGAACGGAGCGGGCGCCAATGAGAGCAAGACAGAGGTTTCCTCCGCTGACTCCCGCATGAAGAACGTGATGATTTATCCCATGTTCAACTTCCCCGACCTGAGCGATGGCTATGACCCCGAGTTGCAGCTTACCAATCCTATCACCGCGGTGTATGATACCGATAAGGAGCAAACTCGCCAAACTTTCAACATGAACGGTAGTTTCAACTGGGAAATCATCAAGAATCTGAAATTCAGGAGCGAATTTGGCCTGGATTGGTACTATAATACAGATAAGAAGTATTACGGAAACAGCACCTACAACGCCCGCACAAACAGTGTCGACGCCAATGGCGTACATCCCATGGCCTATTTCGCCGACACGCAGCGTCATACTTTCCGCAATACCAACACCTTGAGCTATGACTTCAAAAAGCTCATCAACAATGACGACCATAGCCTCACGCTCCTCTTGGGTGAGGAAATGATTAGCAAGAAGAGTTCGCTCAACGACGATCGCTTGCGCCTCTATCCCACTACGTTTACCGCACAGCAGGCATGGAGTCTTTCTTCGCAGGGCACTCCTTACCAAGTAAACAAGTATATCAACGCGGACGACAACCTGCTTTCTTTCTTCGCCCGCGCCAACTATAGCTTCCAGGACAAGTATTTGTTGAGCGCCACGTTCCGTGCGGATGGCAGTTCCAAGTTCACCAAGGACAACCGTTGGGGTTATTTCCCCTCAGCTGCTGTCGCATGGCGTATCTCTTCCGAGAAATTCATGCAGGGCACTCGCGACTGGTTGGACGATTTGAAGCTGCGTGTGTCTTATGGTACTGCGGGTAACAACAATATCCCCTCAGACCAAACCACTCCTATTTGGTCGGCCAGCAGCGACACCTGGATGAACATGTTTGATTCTTTCTGGACCGTGGGAACGGCTTCTGGTCAGAGCGGTACTTATGCGTCTAACCCCGATTTGAAATGGGAGACCACAATCACTCGTAACCTGGGACTGGACTTCACCCTTTTTGGCGGTGCGCTTTCCGCTACATTGGAATACTACTGGAACTCCACCAAGGACTTGCTGATAGCATTCCCCGTGTCAGGCTCTGGATATGATTACCAATATCGCAACCTGGGCGAGACCGAGAACAAGGGTTTCGAGGCCAGTGTCACTTGGCACGCCATCAACAAAAAGAACTTCGGGCTGGACATTTCCGCCAACATAGGTATCAACAAGAACAAGGTAAAGAGCCTGGGTGACATGTCGCAATACTCAGCTTCTTCCGGTTGGGCCTCCACGGCTATACAGGATGACTACATCGTAAGGGTAGGCCGTCCCGTAGGAGAAATCTATGGCTACATCAGTGACGGTCGCTACGAGGTGTCCGACTTTACTTGGGATGAGGCTTCGCAGAAGTGGAACCTCAACGCGGGAGTGGTAAATGCCACGGACGTAGTGGGTGCCAGCTACATGCGCCCTGGTGCCATGAAATTGAAGGACTTGGATGGTGATGGTGTAGTAGACGAGAAAGACCGCACCGTGATAGGTGATACCAATCCAGACGCAAGCGGCGGTTTCAACATCTCAGCCCGCCTCTATGGATTTGATCTTAACGCGAACTTCGTTTACAGCATTGGCAACGATGTTTATAACGCCAACAAGATTGAGTACACTACCGCTTATCAGTACTATTACCGCAACATGACCACCGAGATGGCCAGCGGCAAGCGATGGACAAACCTTGACGCTAATGGAAATTTGGTGAACGATCCCGACCAATTGGCCGCTCTCAACGAGAACACTACGATGTGGTCTCCTTATTCTCAGTACGTATTGAGTGACTGGGCTATTGAGGATGGTTCTTTCCTGCGCTTGGCTACGCTGACCCTGGGCTATACGGTGCCCCAGTCGTTGACCCGCAAGATTGGCATCAATAACTTGCGCTTCTACGTGACGGGTTATAACGTGTTCTGTCTTACGAACTATTCGGGCTTCGATCCGGAAGTATCCACTCGTAACAAGACCGCTTTGACTCCTGGAGTTGACTATTCTGCTTATCCAAAGAGCCGTCAATTTGTAATCGGTGTAAATTTGAACTTCTAAAACAGACAAAGAAATGAAAAACAAGATATTGAAATCTCTGGTTCTCGTTGCGGGCTTGGGGACGCTTACCTCCTGCAATGACTTCCTGGATCAGTCATCGCCCTCATCCATGGATGGCGCTAACATCTACTCTACTTACGAGTTCGCGGAGGGCACCATCAGTAATATTTACCATGAATTCGGCGAACAGAACTATCGCGCACGCTCTATATGGTATGGTTATAATACGGACGTGGAATTTTATTTGAACTCCAACAAGGCTGACGGAAAGGCGGATTTGGCCACCTACAACGCAGGCGTTGGCAACGACCAAATGAACACCACTACGGGAACAGACCTGTGGGCCAAGATGTACTCGGCCATCGAGCGTGCCAACTTGGCGATAGAAGGGCTTCGTGCCAACGCGGATCTTGAGGATGTGAATATGAAACAGCTCTTGGGTGAGGCGTTGACATTGAGGGCTTTGTTCTACGTAGACCTTATCAATATGTGGGGCGATGTACCCGCTCGCTTTGAGCCTGTGAACACGGAAAACATGTATGCCGCTCGTTCTGACCGTGATGTCATCTATAAACAAATCATCGCTGACTTGCAAGAGGCTCAAGACCTTTGCGCTTGGCCTAATGAGATAACAGTTACGGAGACCGTGGAACGCGTCAACAAGGCTTTCGTAAAGGGCTTTTTGGCTCGTGTTTGCATGCAGGCAGCTGGATATGCTCAGCGCATGGATGGCAGCAACCGTTTGAGCCAAGACCCCGAATTGTCTAAGGAGGTGCTTTACCCCATAGCCTTGCAAGCTTGCAAGGACGTAATGGACAAGGAGGGTGTATATGTAGCTTTGAAATCCAATTTCGAAGATATCTTTAACAACAATGGTATTTCTGGCGATGTGATTACCGCAGGCAGCGAATCTCTTTTCGAGGTAGGCTATAGCGATGACCCCGTACGTGGTCGTATCATGTACACCTTCGGTTTGAAGCACAACAGCGAAGACCAATTCACCACGCAAAAGCAAGGCAGTCAGGTAGGACCCACTCCCACGCTCTTTTGGGATTACTCCACGAAGGACTTGCGCCGTGACGTTACTTGCTGCCCCTTCCAATTTAATAAGGGCGTGCAGAAATTGCAGGCTCCCAAGAGCTGGAGTTTTGGCAAGTTGCGCTATTATTGGACTAACCGCTTAATAGCCAATGGCAATGACGATGGCATCAACCGTCTTTACATGCGCTACGCTGACGTGGTGTTGATGAGGGCGGAGCTGGAGAATGAACTGAATGGCCCAGCAGCCGCAGCTCCTTACCTGAAGAAGATACGCGAGCGTGCTTTCTCTTCCAGCGACAGGGCTAAAGAGGTTGACGAGTATGTGCAGAACGTTTCCGCTAGCAAGGAAACCATGTTCAACGCCATTGTTGATGAGCGTGGGCTGGAGTTCGCTGGTGAGTTTGTTCGCAAGGCAGACCTCATTCGTTGGGGATTGTTAAAGAGCAAGCTTGATGAGACTAACGAGAAGATGAAGTCATTGGTATTGCTGCAAGACTATGACGAGAACCATCCCTATAGCCAACTTTCAGGCCATGTTTACTACAAGATGGGTAATCTTAACTGGACTCGGAATGGCGTGACCAACGTGGCTGAGGGCGCGAAGTTAAACATCTATGGCTTGAATTATGGTGAGTTGGAGCTTGATCCCGAAGGCTACGAGGAGTATACCGACAGCAAAGGCGAGGTTTCCACTTGGCTCAAAGAGAATTCCTTGGATGACTGCATTGACTATCTCTATGTGCGTGATCCAGATGTCTATCAGTATTGGCCTATCTTCAACGTGAACTTGAATGATAACCAAAACTTGCAGAATTACGACTGGTATTAATCTCTAATGACATTTACGGCAATGAAAAGACATATTTTATCTATATTAACGCTTGTGGCTGCCCTTGCTTTGGGCACCACGGCACTGACTTCTTGCGATGACCCGCAAGAGACGCAAGACATGGTGCTCGACCGAGTGCTCTCTCCTACAGGTCTTAGCGCACGTGTCTCGGAACAGACGAATATCGTGTTGGCGTGGAATGAGATGTCTGGTGCTGATTCTTACGAGATAGAAGCTTATGCCGACTCTCCGGATTATGATACTCGCACCCCTGATATCTCAGGCACTACTACTGCCACTACTTATACCTTGACTAACTTGATAGGCGAGACTACTTATTATATTCGCGTGAGATCCATTGACGCGGAGGATGAGAGCCGCAATTCCAAGTGGATGACTATAGAGCGTACCACTGACCCCGAGCAAAACATGAACAAGGTGAAACCCGGTGATATTTTGGGTACTAGTGTTACCTTGACTTGGACACCAGGTATAGAAGTGGACAAAATCATTTGCGAACCTAATACGGCAGGATCAACAGAGCCCACCGTGGAATACACGCTTACAGCGGAGGATATCGCCAATGGCTCAGCTACGGTAACGGGTTTGACCCCTGAAACCTCTTATCGAGCTACATTGAAGCTGGGAGAAAAGACGCGTGGATATGTTACTTTTACCACTAATATCGACTTTAGTGACGCTACTGTCTTGACCCCAGACATGGATTGGGTAACTGCTATTGAGGATGCCCCGGCAGGCAGTAAGTTGGCATTAGCTCCCGGTAACTATGTGCTTACTGACGAGAAGCTGAAGATTAACGGTGATATTATATTGGGCGCACAAGATCCGGCAGCCATGCCTGTGCTTAATACCTGTATACAACTTTACAATGGGGCGACCGTTACGCTTAGTCAGATTATCCTGGATGGTACTGATACGGATGGTAGCCAGACGTTGGAGTTCAAGGACGCAATGGGATATGGTGATTTGTCCCTTAAAGGTTGTGAGATACGCAACTATACGAAGGGCTTGCTCTATATCAACGTAGCGGCGGTGGTTAATGAGATTACTATCGACAACTGCTTGATACACCATGTTGAGTGTAGCGGTGGCGATTTCATCGACAGCCGTAAGGGTGGATGGAATGAACTGAATCTGATTAATAGCACCATTTATGAGAGTGCGGCTAAACGCGACTTAATCCGTTTTGATGATTCGTCAGGTTCTGTTTCTTGCTCGGCATCCACTACTATTGATAAGTGTACTTTCTATAACGTGGGTAATGAAGAGGCTAACTATCGCATCTTCTACGTTCGCTATAAGGCAGGAAACACCAATACCTTCACGAACAATGTAGTGGTGAATTTCAATAACAAACGTGGTTTTGGTAACGACAGCAAAACTGTTCCCGCCACTTTCAAGAACAACTACTATTTCAACTGCCATCATTTGACGGCAGAGGAAGATGGCACTGGAGCGACATTCTTTGATGCGGAGGGAACTGTATTGGATAGCAATCCATTTAAAGATCCCGACAACGCAGACTTCACTATTACAGATGAAGTATTGCGGAGCTATCAGTTTGGTGACCCACGCTGGTTGAATTAATCCTGTTTTAAATAGGTATATGGTTAAGGGCGCACTCTTAGGGGTGCGCCCTTCTTCTTTCCCGAAAGGCTGTTGGTAAAAAATCGATGCTTTTTGTGTGTTCCGTTTTCTCGGCTCTGGGTGGGCGGAAAAATGATACTGGTTGCATATCATTGCCATTATGTTCCCCTTTGCCGCTTGAGACATGCTGTTCCACCACTCAAATTTACCAGCAGACCGATAAAAAGTAAGTGCAAGATTTGCGGGAGTGAAAAATAAACAGTACCTTTGCACCGCCTTTCAGGCAATGGGTGGTTACCAGAGTGGCCAAATGGGGCAGACTGTAAATCTGCTGGCGATGCCTTCGGTGGTTCGAATCCATCACCACCCACTTTTAACCTATGAAAAGTAGGACTTGCGGAAATAGCTCAGTTGATAGAGCACTAGCCTTCCAAGCTGGGGGTCGCGGGTTTGAGCCCCGTTTTCCGCTCTCTTTAATTGCTGTAATAGCTCAGTGGTAGAGCACTTCCTTGGTAAGGAAGAGGTCCTGAGTTCAACTCTCAGTTACAGCTCAAAGGTGATTCGGTTGAATCGGAAGGAGAATTGAGTTACTGATTATTCATCAAATAAATAATAAGAAAAGCTATGGCTAAAGAAGAATTCGTGCGTACCAAACCGCATGTTAACATTGGTACAATTGGTCACGTAGACCACGGTAAGACCACCTTGACCGCCGCTATCTCTAAGGTTTTGCACGAGAAGCTCGGCACTTCCCAAGAGGTGAAGTCTTTCGACCAGATTGACAACGCCCCCGAGGAGAAGGAGCGTGGTATCACCATCAACACCGCCCACATCGAGTACGAGACCGAAAAGCGTCACTACGCTCACGTGGACTGCCCGGGTCACGCTGACTATGTGAAGAACATGGTAACTGGTGCTGCCCAGATGGATGGTGCTATCCTCGTAGTAGCCGCTACCGATGGTCCTATGCCCCAAACTCGTGAGCACGTGCTTCTCGCTCGTCAGGTAAACGTTCCTCGTTTGGTCGTTTTCTTGAACAAGTGTGATATGGTTGACGATGAGGAGATGCTCGAACTCGTTGAAATGGAAGTTCGTGAGATCCTTGAGCAATATGAATATGAGGAGGATACTCCTATCATCCGCGGTTCCGCACTTGGCGCATTGAACGGCGTTGACAAGTGGGTTGACTCTGTCGTGAAGTTGATGGACACCGTTGACGAATGGATCCAAGAGCCTACTCGTGAGGTCGACAAGCCTTTCTTGATGCCTGTTGAGGACGTGTTCTCCATCACTGGTCGTGGTACTGTTGCTACTGGTCGTATCGAGACTGGTCGTTGCAAGGTAGGTGACGAAGTGCAGTTGCTCGGTCTCGGTGAGGACAAGAAGTCTGTCATCACTGGTGTGGAAATGTTCCGCAAGACCCTTCCTGAAGGCGAGGCTGGTGACAACGTAGGTCTGTTGCTCCGTGGTATCGACAAGAACGAGATTAAGCGTGGTATGGTAGTTGTGCATCCTGGAGCTATCACTCCTCACGATCACTTCAAGGCTTCTATCTACGTGTTGAAGAAGGAAGAGGGTGGCCGTCACACTCCATTCGGCAACAAGTATCGTCCTCAGTTCTATCTCCGCACAATGGACTGCACTGGTGAGATTACTCTCCCCGCAGGTGTTGAGATGGTAATGCCTGGTGACAACGTAGAGATTGAGGTTAAGCTGATTTATCCTGTAGCCCTGAATGAGGGTCTCCGCTTCGCTATCCGTGAGGGTGGCCGTACGGTAGGTTCTGGTCAGATTACCGCTATCTTGGACTAATTAATAGTCAGACAATATCGTAATTGATATACAAGAGTTCCCGTGACTCCCTTTTGTTGCGGGAACTTTCTTACGGGTTTAGCTCAGTTGGTAGAGCATTGGTCTCCAAAACCAAGGGTCGGGAGTTCGAGCCTTCCAACCCGTGCAAAAATAAAAGTGATATGCTTAAGAGATTCGTAGATTACTGCAAGACTTGTTATGAAGAACTTGCGCATAAGACTACATGGCCGACGATGGCCCAGCTCACACACAGCGCGATGGTTGTTTTATCTGCTTCCCTTGTCATCGCTTTGATTGTGTTTGCGATGGACTTCGTCTTCGAGAATCTAATGAAAGTAGTTTATCCGGGTTAATCTGAAAAGGAAATGGCAGAGATTGGAAAGAAATGGTATGTTCTGAAGGCCGTTAGCGGAAAGGAAGCCAAAGTGAAGGAATACATTGAGGCGGAATTGAAGCATAACGACTTTTTGGCGTCTCATGTCTCCCAGGTGTTGATACCCATGGAGAAGCACGCTAGCGTGCGTCAAGGGAAACGCGTTGTCAAGGAGAAAGTAAGTCTTCCTGGCTATGTGTTTGTTGAGGCAAACCTGGTGGGAGATGTCGCACATACTTTACGATTCTGTCCTAATGTGCTTGGTTTTCTTGGAGGGCTGGATAATCCTTCCCCTGTATCCCAAAATGACATCAATAGGATGTTAGGCAAGGCAGAGGAGACTGAACTTGCCGCAGGCATGGACATACCTTTCGTAATCGACGAGACCGTAAAGGTTACAGATGGCCCATTCAGCGGTTTCAGTGGCGTTATAGAAGAGGTGAACTCCGATAAGCGCAAACTGAAGGTTATGGTCAAGATTTTCGGGAGGAAGACTCCATTAGAATTGGGTTTTATGCAAGTTGAAAAGGAGTAATGTTGTTACGGACATTGGCCTTTTCATAGATTTCAACTATTAAATATTAACACAGAAATGGCAAAAGAAGTTGCTGGATTAATCAAATTACAGATTAAAGGTGGCGCAGCGAATCCCTCGCCTCCCGTAGGCCCTGCTTTGGGTTCTAAGGGTATTAACATCATGGGATTCTGCAAAGAGTTCAATGCCCGTACGCAAGATAAGGCCGGCAAGATCTTGCCAGTCGTAATTACTTATTACGCTGACAAGTCATTCGACTTCGTCATCAAGACCCCTCCCGCAGCAGTACAGCTCAAAGAGGCTGCCAAGGTGAAGTCTGGTTCTTCCCAGCCTAACCGCCAGAAGGTGGCTAGCGTAACCTGGGAGCAGGTGAGGGCTATCGCCGAGGACAAGATGAAGGACTTGAACTGTTTTACGGTGGAGTCTGCCATGAAACTGATTGCCGGAACGGCAAGAAGTATGGGTATAACTGTAAAAGGGGACTTCCCTGGTGAATAATTTAAACTTCAATTTAAAAAATGAGTAAGCTGACAAAAAACCAAAAATCGGTAGCTGACAAGATTGAAGCAGGGAAGGTCTACACGCTGAAAGAGGCATGTGAGTTGGTGAAGGAAATTACCACCACTAAATTCGATGCTTCTGTGGATGTGGACGTACGTTTGGGCGTAGATCCTCGTAAGGCTAATCAGATGGTACGTGGTGTCGTTTCATTGCCCCATGGTACTGGCAAGGTTACCCGCGTTCTCGCTCTTTGTACCCCTGATCAAGAAGCCGCCGCTAAAGAAGCAGGCGCTGACTACGTAGGTCTTGATGAGTATATCGAGAAGATAAAGGGTGGATGGACTGACGTTGACGTGATTATTACCATGCCTTCATGTATGGGTAAAGTCGGTCCCTTGGGCCGCGTTCTTGGTCCGCGTGGCTTGATGCCTAACCCCAAAAGCGGCACGGTGACAATGGACGTAGCCAAGGCTGTCAAGGAAGTGAAGCAAGGTAAAATTGACTTCAAAGTGGACAAGACTGGTATCATCCATACCTCTATCGGTAAGGTGAGCATGTCTCCCGAGCAGATTTTTGGCAATGCCAAGGAGTTTATCTCCACCGTGGTGAAGTTGAAGCCTGCCGCCGCAAAGGGTACATATCTGAAGAGTATCTTTATTTCTAGCACGATGAGTAAGGGTATCAAGATTGATCCTAAATCAGTTGAATAACTCTAAAAGTTTTGTAAAATGAAGAAAGAAGTAAAAGATACTATCATTGTAGAGCTTGGAAAGAAACTGCAGGAGTACCCCCACTTCTATTTGGTAGACGTGACAGGGCTTAATGCTGAAAAGACCCATGCTCTCCGCGAGAACTGTTTCAAGCAGGAGATCAAGATGGTCGTTGTCAAGAATACCCTCCTGCACAAGGCTTTCGAGGCTTCTGATATTGATTTCGAGCCTTTGTATGGTTGCTTGAAGGGCACTACGGCCGTTATGTTCACGCAAGTGGCAAACAGCCCCGCCAAATTGTTGAAGGAATATAAGAAAGAAGGTATTCCCGCATTGAAAGGCGCATATGCCGAGGAAGGCTTATATGTAGGTGCTGACAAGCTTGACGAGCTGGTTGCAATCAAGAGCAAGAACGAGGTTATCGCCGAGATTGTCGCTTTGCTGCAGTCTCCCGCAAAGAACGTACTTTCCGCTCTGCAGTCTGGAGGCAATACTATTCACGGTGTGCTTGAGACATTGGGCAAGCGCGCTGAATAACATCTCATCAATGTCGCAAATAATTAAAGTATAAACAAATTAAATTTTTAGAATAAAATGGCAGACGTAAAATCTATCGCAGAAGAGTTGGTAAACCTTACTGTAAAAGAAGTAAATGAGTTGGCAAAGGTCCTGAAGGAAGAGTATGGTATCGAGCCTGCCGCAGCAGCTGTCGCTGTAGCCGCTGGTCCTGTTGCAGGTGGTGAGGCCGCCGCAGAGGAGAAGACATCTTTCGATGTTGTATTGGCAGAGGTAGGCGCTACAAAACTTCAGGTTGTTAAGGCCGTGAAGGAAGCTTGCGGTCTTGGCTTGAAGGAAGCTAAGGAGTTGGTTGACGGTGCTCCTTCTACCTTGAAGGAAGGCGTTGCCAAGGACGAGGCCGAGAACCTGAAGAAGGTTATCGAGGAGGCTGGTGCCAAGGTAGAGCTGAAGTAAGCTGAACTTTTCAATCTAAATATGGTTAGGATTCTCCCAGTCGGCGAATCCTAACCTTTTTGTGTCTTTTATATTGAATGAATTAATAACCCGTTTATTTCTTCTAAATGGCTACAAAGAACGTTGATAACAGAATTAATTTCGCCAGCGTGCATAATCCGTATCCCTATCCGGATTTTCTCGACGTGCAGTTGAAGTCCTTCAAAGACTTCTTGCAATTGGATACTCCACCCGAGGAGCGCAAGAATGATGGTCTGTACAAGGTGTTCGCCGAGAACTTTCCCATAACGGATACCCGCAACAACTTCGTGCTTGAGTTTTTGGATTATTTCATTGATCCCCCTCGTTATACTATAGAGGAATGTCTTGAGCGTGGGCTTACCTATAGCGTGCCCTTGAAAGCCAAGATGAAGCTGTATTGTACAGACCCTGGATTTGAGGACTTCAAAACAATCACGCAGGATGTATTCTTGGGCACTATTCCGTATATGACCCAAAACGGCACGTTTGTTATCAATGGAGCAGAGCGTGTTGTCGTATCGCAGTTGCATCGCTCTCCTGGTGTGTTCTTTGGCCAGGGTGTGCATGCCAATGGTACTGTGCTCTATTCCGCACGAATCATTCCTTTCAAGGGAAGTTGGATAGAGTTCGCCACAGACATCAATAATGTGATGTACGCCTATATTGACCGGAAGAAGAAATTGCCCGTTACCACTTTGTTGCGTGCCATCGGCTACGAGCAAGACAAGGATATCTTGCAGATATTCGATTTGGCTGAGGAAGTGAAGGTCAACAAGAAGAATATGAAAGCCGCTATTGGCAGGAAGTTGGCTGCACGTGTACTGAAAAGTTGGAACGAGGACTTCGTAGATGAAGATACGGGTGAAGTGGTTTCCATTGAACGCAATGAGGTGATCATTGAGCGCGAGACCGAATTGACAGAAGAAAATATTGAGGAGATACTTGACAGCGGGGCATCTTCGGTCTTGCTTCATAAGGATGAGGAAGCCGCCAATAAGTACGCTATTATCTTTAATACGTTGGCGAAAGACCCCAGCAACTCTGAAAAAGAGGCCGTGAATTACATTTATCGTCAGTTGCGTAATGCTGACCCTGCTGATGACGCTAGTGCGCGAGAGGTGTTCCAGAACCTGTTCTTCTCAGACAAACGTTACGACCTAGGCGAAGTGGGTCGCTATCGCATTAACAAAAAGTTGGGACTTGACACCGATATGGATGTGAGAGTCTTGACTAAGGACGATATTATTGAAATCATAAAATACCTGATCCAGCTAATTAACTCCAACGCCACAGTGGACGATATCGACCACCTTTCCAATCGTCGTGTGCGTACTGTGGGTGAGCAGTTGGCTAATCAGTTCTCTATAGGTTTAGCTCGTATGAGCCGAACCATTCGAGAGCGTATGAACGTGCGTGACAACGAGGAGTTTACCCCGACGGACTTGATTAATGCGAAAACTATTTCCAGCGTGATTAATTCTTTCTTCGGTACTAACCCGTTATCACAGTTTATGGACCAAACCAATCCTTTGGCAGAGGTGACCCATAAGCGCCGTCTTTCCGCCTTAGGTCCTGGAGGTCTATCTCGTGAGCGTGCTGGTTTTGAGGTGCGTGACGTGCACTATACCCATTATGGCCGCCTTTGCCCTATCGAAAGTCCTGAAGGACCAAACATTGGTCTGATATCCTCGCTCTCCATGTATGCCAAGATTAATGACTTGGGATTTATTGTCACTCCCTATCGTAAGGTGAATGACAATAAAGTGGATATGGACAATAATGATGTCGTTTTCTTGACCGCCGAAGATGAGGAAGGCAAGATTATTGGCCAGGGTAACGCCCCCTTAACAGAGGAAGGAAGTTTTATCCGCAAGGTTGTGAAGTGCCGTAAAGATGCTGATTATCCTGTAGTGCCACCTACTGAGGTGGATTACGTGGATGTATCTCCTCAGCAGATTGCTTCAGTGTCAGCTGGTCTGATTCCTTTCTTGGAGCATGATGATGGTCACCGTGCATTGATGGGTTGTAATATGATGCGCCAAGCAGTTCCTCTTTTACACAATGAGGCTCCTATCGTGGGAACAGGTTTGGAGAAACAGGTGTGCGAAAACTCCCGTACGATGATTACTGCCGAAGGAGATGGCGTGATAGAGTATGTCGACGCTACGACTATTCGCATTCTTTATGACCGCACTGAGGATGAGGAATTCGTAAGTTTCGAGCCTGCCTTGAAAGAATATCGCATACCAAAGTTCCGACGCACGAACCAAAATATGACCATTGACTTGCGCCCTATTTGTGAGAAGGGACAGCGTGTGAAAGCGGGAGATATTCTCACGGAGGGTTACGCTACAGAGAATGGTGAGTTGGCTTTGGGACGCAACCTGTTGGTGGCTTATATTCCCTGGAAAGGTTACAACTATGAGGATGCTGTGGTTATCTCTGAACGCATTGTAAGAGATGACGTGCTCACCTCTGTGCATGTTGATGAGTATTCACTTGACGTGCGTGAGACTAAACGAGGTGTAGAGGAGTTCACTAGCGATATTCCTAATGTCAGCGAAGAGGCTACCAAAGATCTTGACGACAATGGAATCATTCGCATTGGCGCTCGTGTAGAACCAGGTGACATATTGATAGGCAAGATATCGCCTAAGGGAGAGAGCGACCCTTCACCTGAAGAAAAGTTGTTGCGTGCTATTTTCGGAGACAAGGCAGGTGACGTGAAGGACTCTTCGCTGAAAGCTAATCCCTCGCTGAGCGGTGTGGTTATTGACAAGAAGCTGTTCTCTCGTGCGGTAAAAACCCGCGAATCGAAGAGGCAAGATAAGATTGTCTTGCAGAAGATTGACGAGGAGTATGAAGCCAAGAACAATGACTTGCGTGATATCTTGGTGGAGAAGTTGTTGACGTTGACTAAAGGCAAAACTTCTGAGGGTATCAAGGATTATTCTGGTGTGGAGATTATCTCCAAAGGCGCCCGTTTCACCACCGCTGCTTTGAAGAACCTGAAGTATGACAGCGTGCAGTCTAACAACTGGACAGGTGATGAGCATACAGATAAACTCATCCAGCAGTTGGTAATGAACTATATTCGCAAGTACAAGTTGCTTGACGCAGAACTGAAGCGTCGCAAGTTCGCCATCACTATTGGCGACGAACTGCCTTCTGGCGTCTTGCAGATGGCTAAGGTATATGTGGCAAAGAAGCGCAAGATACAGGTGGGTGATAAACTTGCTGGCCGCCATGGTAACAAGGGCATTGTCTCTAAAGTGGTGCGCATGGAAGATATGCCCTTCTTGGAGGACGGCCGTCCTGTAGACTTGGTGTTGAACCCTATGGGTGTGCCTTCTCGTATGAATTTGGGACAGATATTCGAGGCGATTCTTGGTGCTGCGGGAAAGAAATTGGGCGTGAAGTTCGCTACGCCGATTTTCGATGGTGCTAAGTTGGATGATTTGTCAGAGTGGACTGACAAGGCAGGTTTGCCTCGTCTTTGCTCTACGCACATATATGATGGCGAGACAGGTGAGCCTTTCGATCAGCCCGCTACTATTGGTATCACTTACTTCTTGAAGTTGGGTCATATGGTGGAAGACAAGATGCATGCCCGTTCCATTGGTCCGTACTCTCTCATTACTCAGCAACCTTTGGGCGGTAAGGCTCAGTTTGGTGGCCAGCGTTTTGGAGAGATGGAGGTCTGGGCCCTGGAGGCCTTTGGCGCCAGCCATGTGCTCCAAGAGATATTGACTATCAAGTCTGATGATGTCACTGGACGTAGCAAGGCTTATGAGGCCATTGTCAAGGGCGATCCTATGCCCACTCCTGGTATACCAGAGTCTCTTAACGTGCTTTTGCATGAGTTGCGTGGTCTCGGACTGAGTGTCAAGTTAGATTAATGAGAATTCCCCTAATAATATACCAACATGGCTTTTAAGAAAGATATAAAGGTAAAGAATAATTTCTCGAAGATTACCATAGGTCTCGCCTCTCCCGAGGAAATATTGGAGAACTCATACGGTGAGGTCACTAAGCCCGAGACCATTAACTATCGTACATATAAGCCGGAGCGTGACGGCTTGTTCTGCGAGCGTATTTTCGGTCCTACCAAGGACTACGAGTGCGCCTGCGGCAAGTATAAGCGTATCCGTTATAAGGGTATTGTCTGTGACCGTTGTGGTGTGGAGGTAACAGAGAAGAAGGTGCGCCGTGAGCGCTCTGGACATATAGAACTTGTGGTGCCCGTAGCTCATATATGGTATTTCCGCTCTTTGCCCAACAAGATAGGTTATCTTTTGGGTATGCCCACTAAGAAACTGGATGCCATCATCTACTATGAAAAGTACGTTGTGGTGAAGCCAGGTATTCTTGAGGGAAGAAAAGACCAAGAAGGGCTTGACCTCAATGGCTCCCATAAAATGGATCTCTTGACAGAGGAGGAGTACACCAATATTGTGGATAACTTGATAGACCCCAACAATGATCGCTTGGCAGATGATGACCCCAACAAGTTCGTGGCCAAGATGGGTGCTGAGGCTATCTACGATTTGCTGCAAGGACTTGACCTCGATTCCCTTTCATATGAGTTGCGTGATACCGCCAATAATGACTCCAGCCAGCAGCGCAAGACTGAGGCACTGAAGCGGTTGCAGGTAGTAGAGGCATTCCGTTCCAGCAAGGAAATCAACAAGCCAGAGTGGATGGTGATGAAAAATATTCCTGTCATTCCTCCTGAGTTGCGCCCATTGGTTCCGTTGGACGGTGGCCGTTTTGCCACTTCTGACTTGAATGATCTCTATCGCAGGGTAATCATACGTAACAACCGACTTAAGAGGTTGGTGGAGATTAAGGCTCCTGAGGTTATACTCCGTAACGAGAAACGTATGTTGCAGGAAGCCGTGGACAGCCTCTTCGATAACTCCCGCAAATCTTCGGCTGTGAAGAGCGAGAGCAATCGTCCCTTGAAGTCGCTTTCAGACTCCTTGAAGGGAAAACAAGGCCGTTTCCGCCAAAACTTGTTGGGTAAGCGTGTAGACTATTCCGCTCGTTCCGTGATCGTAGTAGGCCCAGAGCTGAAGATGGGTGAATGCGGTCTGCCCAAGTTGATGGCTGCTGAGCTTTACAAGCCGTTTATCATCCGCAAGCTTATCGAGCGTGGTATCGTGAAGACGGTGAAGAGTGCCAAGAAGATTGTTGACCGCCGCGAGCCTGTGATATGGGATATCCTGGAGAACGTGATGAAAGGTCACCCTGTATTGCTCAACCGTGCCCCGACACTTCACCGTCTGGGTATCCAGGCTTTCCAGCCTAAGTTGATTGAGGGAAAAGCCATTCAATTGCACCCCTTGGCATGTACCGCATTCAACGCCGACTTTGATGGTGACCAGATGGCAGTCCATCTTCCCCTGAGCAATGAGGCTATCCTTGAGGCGCAGATATTGATGCTCCAAAGCCACAATATTCTCAATCCCGCCAATGGCGCACCTATCACCGTTCCGTCCCAGGACATGGTGCTCGGACTCTATTATATTACTAAGGTTCGTCCTGGCGTGAAGGGTGAGGGCTTGACATTCTATGGACCAGAGGAGGCTCTTATCGCTCACAATGAAGGTAAGTGCGAACTGCACGCCTTGGTGAAAGTGGTGGTGAAAGATTTGGTAGATGGCGTGTTGCAGCCCCGTATGGTGGAGACTACCGTGGGACGTGTTATCGTCAACCAGATTATCCCTGAGGAGGTGGGTTACTTCAATGACATCATTTCCAAGAAGTCTTTGCGTGGTATCATCGCTGACGTAATCAAGACCGTGGGTATGGCTCGGGCTTGTGAGTTCCTGGATGGAATCAAGAATCTGGGTTACCACATGTCTTACGTGGCAGGCCTCTCCTTCAACCTTGACGACATCATCATTCCGCCAGAGAAGGAGGCCATCGTAGCTCGAGGCAACAAGGAAATCGAGGAAATCACCAATAACTATAACATGGGTTTCATCACTGACACCGAGCGTTACAACCAGGTAATCGATACGTGGACGCATGTCAATAACGACTTGGGTAACGTGCTGATGAAGGAGATGACCGAGGCCGACCAAGGCTTCAACGCCGTGTTCATGATGCTCGATTCGGGAGCTCGTGGTTCCAAGGACCAGATCAAGCAGCTTTCTGGTATGCGTGGCTTGATGGCCAAGCCCCAAAAGGCCGGTGCCGAGGGTGCGCAGATTATCGAGAACCCTATTCTCTCCAACTTCAAGGAGGGCATGTCCGTGCTGGAGTACTTCATCTCTTCTCACGGTGCCCGTAAGGGTCTTGCCGATACGGCCATGAAGACGGCTGACGCAGGTTACCTGACCCGTCGATTGGTGGACGTTTCCCATGACGTGATTATCACTGAGGAAGACTGCGGCACTTTGCGCGGATTGGTTTGCACTGCCCTCAAGAATGGCGATGAGGTTATCTCCACTCTCTATGAGCGCATCTTGGGTCGTGTTTCCGTGCATGACGTGGTGCATCCCACTACGGGAGAATTGATAGTAGCCTCTGGTGAGGAGATTACTGAGGAGAAAGCTCGCATGATAGAGGAATCACCCATAGAGAGCGTGGAGATACGCTCGGTGCTCACTTGCGAGAGTAAGCATGGAGTCTGCATGAAGTGCTATGGCCGCAACTTGGCTACTGCCCGCATGGTGCAGTTGGGCGAAGCTGTTGGTGTCATTGCCGCACAAGCTATCGGTGAGCCTGGTACCCAGTTGACGCTTCGTACTTTCCACGCCGGTGGTGTGGCAGGTAACGCCGCCGCCAATGCCAGCATCGTGGCCAAGAATGATGCCCGTGTTGAGTTTGACGAGTTGCGTACCGTGCCTTTCGAGGAGGAGGGAGACGATGGCAACGACGTACAATGCGAGATGGTAGTGAGCCGCTTGGCCGAAATCCGCTTTGTGGATCCCAACACCAATATCGTGCTCTCCACGCTCAACGTGCCTTATGGCTCATCTCTTTACTTTAAGCATAACGATACGGTGAAGAAGGGTGACTTGATAGCCCGTTGGGATCCTTTCAATGCCGTTATCGTCAGCGAGTACGCGGGTACGCTTCGCTTCAAGGACGTAGTGGAAGGCTCTACATACCGTGCGGAGACCGATGAGACCACGGGTCTTACCGAGAAGATCATCACCGACTCCAAGAACCGCTCCATGGTGCCTACTTGCGACATCTTGGATGCCAATGGCGAAGTGGTAGGCACATATAACTTCCCCGTGGGTGGCCACGTGGTGGTAGAGGATGGACAAGTCATCAAGACAGGCGCCACCCTGGTCAAGATACCGAGAGCCGTAGGTGGCGCGGGCGATATCACGGGTGGTCTGCCTCGTGTGACCGAGTTGTTCGAGGCGCGCAATCCGTCTAACCCCGCTGTCGTCTCTGAAATCGATGGCGAGGTCACCATGGGCAAGGTGAAGAGAGGTAACCGAGAGATTATCATCACCTCCAAGACCGGTGACCAGAAGAAGTACCTGGTATCGCTTTCCAAGCAGATTCTGGTGCAGGAGCACGACGCCGTTCGCGCCGGTACGCCCCTCTCCGATGGTGTAGTTACGCCCAGTGACATCTTGGCCATCAAGGGTCCCACGGCCGTGCAGGAATACATCGTCAACGAGGTGCAAGACGTTTACCGCCTGCAGGGTGTGAAAATCAACGACAAGCACTTCGAGATTATCGTGCGCCAGATGATGCGCAAGGTGCGCATCGATGACCCGGGCGATACCACGTTCCTGGGGCAGGAGTTGGTGGACAAGCTCGACTTCGCGGATGAGAACGACCGCATCTGGGGCAAGAAAGTGGTGACCAACCCCGGCGACAGCGAGAGGCTGAAGGCCGGCCAGATAGTCACCGTGCGCCGCTTGCGCGACGAGAACTCCATGCTGAAGCGCAGGGACATGAAGTTGGTACAGGTGCGTGACGCCGTGCCCGCCACTTCCACCCAGATATTGCAGGGCATCACCCGTGCCGCCTTGGGCACGAAGAGCTTCATGAGCGCGGCCTCTTTCCAGGAGACCACCAAGGTGCTCAACGAGGCTGCCATCCGCGGCAAGAGCGACTACCTGGAGGGCATGAAGGAGAACGTGATATGCGGTCACCTGATACCCGCGGGCACTGGTCTGCGCAGGTGGGAGAAGCTCATCGTGGGTTCCCGCGAGGACTACGACCGCATGGAGGCCAACCGCAAGAACGTGCTTGACTATTCACAAGAGGGAGAATAATTCACCTCAAGATATTTAACGAGAAGAGCCGAAGACCTGTCTAGGTCTTCGGCTCTTCTCGTTTTCTGTACTTCGCGTGAAGCAAACACATCACACCATGGCCATTTCTTTGGTATGAAGTCTTGGCGTCGGGCCCCTCCTATGGTGAGACTCCGTTTTCAAATACAACTTGCCTTCGTTTTCAATTTAACTTGTTTTGTTAAACAAAATAAGTTGTTTTCCCACGCAAAACAAGTTATTTTCCCAAGTAAAATAACTTATTTCCCGCCGCAAAATAAGTTGTTTTCAGATGGCCTTGGAATATGTTGCCGTAACGCCCAGTCCTTTGTGTTTTTTCCTTCCTTTATATACAGTTGGTCAGCGAAAGGTTATGTGACTAGAAAGTGAGGGTGTGGACAGGCAAACTTGAGGTGGCAGGATCGTCGGCCCATGCCACCTCTGGGTTGTTAAAATATGCAGCGGTTAGCTTTCCTTTGCGGGAAGTTCTCTGCCAGGGCTTTTGCCAGCGGTGAACGGAACGTTCTGGCTCCCGTGGGGCAAACTTTTACGCAGGCGCAACACACGATGCAGCGTGAACTGTCCAAAGTGTGGTCTTCACCAATAGCCCCCATTGGGCAGGCCGCCACGCAGGCTTCGCACCTCGTGCACTTTCTTCCATGGTATTGTGGTACGGGTTTCTTGCCTAGGTTCACGGCCTTCGTTCTTGCGGCAGCCACTGCTGCCATAAAGCTCTTTGCCTGTTCTTCGGGAATGGGATCGTCTTTTAGTTGTGTCGCGTTGGTGGGGGATAGGTCTCCCATCAGTAGTTTTGTTTTTACGGCATAGCCTAATTGCTCCGCTTCCTGCAAGTCCGATATGTCGGGTCTGCCGGCGGCTATGGGGGTCTCAGGCGTGCTGTAAGAGTGTTCGCATACGAAGGCGGCAGCTGCCACGGGTGTATATCCCCGCTCTTTGATAAAAGTTTCCAGGTCTGTTAAGGCCTGCTCAAAGGCTCGGTTCCCATATACGGCCACGAGTATGGCGGGTTGGTTGCCCTTTGCCTTTATGTTTTTGAACCGCTCCTTGGCGGCTCCCGGCATGTGTCCGCTGTAAACTGGCGTGACAAATACGGCAGGCGTAATGTCGCTCTTGTCATCGCCTTCCAGGCCACGGGCAATGGCCTTGGCTATTTTCTCTCCACCTTTAGTAGGCGAGAAGTAGTGTAATTCGGATTTCATGTGTTTATTATGCTGTTGAGGTCTTGTTGTTTCTGTTTTTGGTTAGACTAGTTGTTCCCAAAAATCATTGGGCAGGTGGATGTTCTCCACGTCCACCGCCTCACGGAACAAGGGGGCTATCTCCCTGGGCGAGAAGCCCGCGATGCCGCAGCCTATCGGGGTGACCAGGAAGGTCTGCTCGGGATGTCGCCGGGCGTAGCGTATGAATCTCTCCACGTAGGGGGCTATGGTCTCCACGCCGCCTTGCATGGTGGGGATGGCATAGCTCCGTCCTTGCGGGCCTTCCCCCTTTCCCCATTCCGCGCCGAAGTGGAGCCGGGCGGCGCGGGCAGCTCCTCCCCCGTGCCAGCCATTCAGGTTGCTGCCAAACACGAACACCTCACCGTCCTTCAAGGCGGTGATTCTCTCCGGCGTGACGCGATGGTGGTAATCTGTCTTCATGGGCAATGTCTTTATGGTAAGAGTTCCTTCTCGTCGCGAAGATACGATTTTTTTCTCATCATACCCGATTTTCAGTGCGTTATGTGTCTACATGCGCTGCTGCGCGAGTGAAAAAGCCCCATGCTTAGTCCTTTTCCCTCTGCCTCCGCCAGCTTGCGGGATCTTTCCCAGACGATTCTCGCTTACGCTAATTCCCACGGGTGGCATGGGAGGGAGTACCCAGGGCGAGAGAGGAGAGTGGAAGATTTTTGCCAAGAAGTTTGTGGGAGACGAAAAGTTTCCCTATCTTTGCAATGTGCTCGGACTTCGTGCCAGTGTGTCGAGGACAGGGCGCTTATAGTTATACCTTATATAATATATAGAAAAATGGAAGAGAACAAGAAAAACCAGCCACAGTTCCAGATACAGCTCAAGCCCGAAGTGGCAGGCGGGCAATATGCGAATTTTGCGTTGATAACCCATAGCAAGACCGAGTTCGTGATTGATTTCGCGCAATTGTTGCCTGGTATGCCTGGCGGTCAGGTGTGCAGTCGTATCATCCAGGCTCCTGAGCATGCCAAGCGTCTTTTGGCTGCTTTGCAAGAGAACATTTACAAGTATGAGCAGCAATTTGGGAAGATAGAAATCACGGACCAGCCGCCCCGTACCATCGCCCCGTTCTCCTCGGGGATGGGCAAGGCTTGACAGAAAACGGCCGCCCTATACTGACGGGCGGCCTAACACGCTTGACGTGTTTTAGGTGGAAGAAAACATTGAATTATAGCATAAATAACATGTTACTAGCCTCTTGTTATAGTTATTTATGTCTTCAAATAGTTATATTTTGTTAAATTAATAATCCTTCTTATCCCTTTTCTTTTATATAATTAGGTGTATTCGGGAAATATTCGTACCTTTGCAGCCCGAATGGCTTATTGTGGCCGTGCCAAAGGGTTTCGATTATAATAAAACAACAATATAAAAATTAAAAAAGTAAAACTATGCCTACTATTTCACAATTGGTAAGAAAGGGCAGAAAGGTGCTTGTGGACAAGAGCAAGAGCCCCGCTTTGGACAGCTGTCCCCAGCGTCGTGGCGTTTGTGTTCGTGTGTATACCACGACACCTAAGAAGCCTAATTCGGCAATGCGTAAGGTTGCCCGTGTTCGTCTGACAAACCAAAAGGAGGTGAACTCCTACATTCCTGGCGAGGGTCACAACTTGCAGGAGCACTCCATCGTACTGGTACGTGGTGGCCGTGTGAAGGATCTCCCTGGTGTACGTTATCACATTGTCCGTGGTACTTTGGATACCGCAGGTGTGGCTAGCCGCACGCAGCGTCGTTCCAAGTATGGCGCCAAGAAACCCAAGGCAAAGAAGTAATCGATGCCAACCAGCCTGAAGCTCACGGTCGGAGAGGGCCGAGAGCCAAGGCTTACAACGAATAATTAAACAAGTTTTGCTGGAGAATTGTAACAGGTTGAGTAAATGCTCGAGTGAGAGTGTTGAAGAACGATGGACAACCCCATGCAGAATCAAATTTTAACAGACAATAATGAGAAAAGCAAAACCAAAGAAGCGAGTGATCCTTCCCGATCCCGTTTTCAATGACCAAAAGGTCTCAAAATTCGTGAATCACTTGATGTATGATGGCAAGAAGAACATCTCTTATGAGATTTTCTACGCAGCCCTCGAGATTGTTAAGACCAAGATGGCCAATGAGGAGAAGTCTGCCCTCGAAATATGGAAGACCGCCCTCGATAATATCACTCCCCAGGTGGAGGTGAAAAGCCGTCGTATAGGTGGTGCCACTTTCCAGGTGCCCACGGAAATCCGCCCGGAGCGCAAGGAGAGTGTTTCCATGAAGAACATGATTAACTTCGCCCGCAAACGCGGCGGTAAGTCTATGGCTGAGAAACTTGCGGCTGAGATTATGGATGCCTACAACAACCAAGGAGGTGCTTTCAAACGTAAGGAAGACATGCACCGCATGGCTGAGGCAAACCGTGCGTTCGCTCATTTCAGGTTCTAACTTCATATAATTTAGGTAAAAAGTAATATGGCAAGTCGCGATTTACATTTAACTCGTAACATCGGTATCATGGCTCACATCGATGCCGGTAAGACAACCACCTCTGAGCGTATCCTTTTCTATACGGGAAAGACGCACAAAATCGGCGAGGTGCATGATGGTACCGCTACCATGGACTGGATGGCTCAGGAGCAAGAACGTGGTATCACTATTACCTCTGCCGCTACAACTTGCAATTGGAACTATGCAGGAAAGACTTACAAGATAAACTTGATAGACACTCCGGGACACGTGGATTTCACCGCTGAAGTGGAGCGCTCCTTGCGTGTGCTTGATGGAGCTATCGCTACTTATTCCGCTGCCGATGGTGTACAGCCTCAGTCCGAGACTGTATGGCGTCAGGCAGACAAGTATAATGTCCCCCGTATCGGATACGTAAACAAGATGGACCGCTCTGGCGCAGACTTTTTCGAGACTGTGCAGCAAATGAAAGATATCTTGGGTGCTAATCCTTGCCCTGTGCAGATTCCTATCGGTGCAGAGGAAAACTTCAAGGGTTTGGTAGACCTTATCAAGATGAAGGCTATCTTGTGGCACGATGAGACCATGGGGGCTGAGTACGATGTCGAGGAAATACCCGCCGACCTGCAAGCCGAGGCAGAGGAGTGGCGCGAGAAGATGATAGAGAGCGCGGCCAACTACGATGACCAGTTGATGGAGCTTTATCTCGACGGTAAAGATATCCCTGAGGACATGTTAATCGCAGCTATCCGTAAAGGAACCTTGAGCATGGAGTTGACCCCTATGTTGCTTGGTTCTTCTTACAAGAATAAAGGCGTGCAGCCATTGCTTGATTATACTTGTGCTTTCCTGCCTTCACCCCTGGACACTGAGGCCGTGATAGGTACCAATCCCGATACTGATGCGGAGGAAAGCCGCAAACCTTCTGAGGATGCTCCTACTTCTGCGTTGGCGTTCAAGATTGCCACAGATCCATTCATGGGTCGTTTGGTATTCTTCCGCGTTTATTCTGGTAAAATTACCGCAGGCTCTTATGTTTATAATCCTCGTTCTGGCAAGCGCGAGCGCATCAGCCGCTTGTTCCAGATGAACTCTAAACAGGAGATTCCTATGGAGAGTATCGATGCGGGTGATATTGGCGCAGGTGTAGGTTTCAAGGATATTCGTACGGGTGACACTCTCTGTGATGAGAATGCTCCTATCGTGTTGGAGTCTATGACTTTCCCCGATACGGTTATTTCCATTGCGGTAGAGCCCAAGAGCCAGGCAGATGTCGCCAAAATGGACAATGGTTTGGCCAAATTGGCTGAGGAGGATCCCACGTTTACCGTTCGTACAGATGAGCAGAGTGGTCAGACCATTATCTCAGGTATGGGCGAGTTGCACTTGGATATCATTATCGACCGATTGAAGCGTGAGTTTAAGGTGGAATGTAATCAAGGAAAGCCCCAGGTGAACTATAAGGAGGCTATCACGAAGTCTGTCACCCTGCGTGAGGTTTACAAGAAGCAGAGTGGTGGCCGTGGTAAGTTCGCTGATATTATCGTTACAGTTGGTCCTAAAGACGAGGATTATAAGGAGGGCGATTTGCAGTTCATCAATGAGGTGAAGGGCGGTAACATTCCCAAGGAGTTTATTCCTTCTGTACAGAAAGGTTTTGAGGATTGCTTGAAGAGTGGTGTGCTTGGTGGTTTCCCCATGACGGGAATGAAGGTTACCCTTACTGATGGTAGTTTCCACCCTGTAGACTCTGACCAGTTGTCCTTTGAGCTCGCTGCTCACAACGCTTTCAAGAATGCTTGCCCCAAAGCAGGTCCTGTTTTGATGGAGCCTATCATGAAGGTCGAGGTTGTTACACCTGAGGAGAATATGGGTGACGTGATTGGCGACTTGAACAAGCGTCGTGGTATGGTTCAAGGTATGGATGAGGCTCGTAGTGGCGCACGTATCGTGAAAGCGATGGTACCTTTGGCAGAGATGTTCGGCTATGTTACCGCTTTGCGTACGATTACGTCAGGCCGTGCCACTTCTTCCATGGAGTATGATCATCACGCTCCTTTGTCAAGCTCTATAGCAAAGACGGTTCTCGAGGAAGTCAAGGGTCGTGCAGATTTGCTGTAAAATTTAGGGAGGGCATTTAGTGAATGACTCTTAAGTGTCCTCCCCGCATATATATACATATAATAATATAATTACAATTCAAAAAGAATGAGTCAAAAGATTAGAATCAAGCTGAAGTCTTATGACCATCAGTTGGTGGACAAGTCAGCCGAGAAAATCGTGAAGGCAGTTAAGGCAACGGGTGCTATTGTGAGCGGTCCGATTCCTTTGCCAACGCACAAGCGTATTTACACCGTGAACCGCAGTACGTTCGTAAACAAGAAGTCACGTGAGCAGTTTCAGCTCTCTAGCTACAAGAGACTGATTGACATCTACAGCTCTACGGCTAAGACCGTTGATGCGCTGATGAAATTGGAATTGCCCAGCGGTGTAGAAGTGGAAATTAAAGTTTAATTGTTTTAATCGTAATTGAAATGCCAGGATTAATTGGAAAGAAAATCGGAATGACATCCGTATTCAGTGCCGACGGCAAGAATGTGCCGTGCACTGTTATCGAAGTAGGTCCTTGTGTTGTAACCCAGGTGAAAACCCTAGAGAAAGATGGTTACAAGGCTGTTCAGTTAGGTTTCGAAGAGGCTAAGGAAAGTAGGACTACCAAGCCTATGATGGGAATCTTCAAGAAAGCCGGCACAACGCCCAAGAAACACTTGGCCGAGTTCAAGTTTGACGAGGAATATAACCTCGGTGACACCATTACGGTTGACATCTTTAATGACGCTAAGTTCGTGGATGTCATAGGTACCTCTAAGGGTAAAGGATTCCAGGGCGTTATGAAGCGTCATGGTTTCGGTGGTGTTGGTCAGTCTACCCACGGCCAAGATGATCGTGCCCGCAAACCGGGTTCTATCGGTGCTTGTTCTTACCCCGCAAAGGTGTTCAAGGGTATGCGTATGGCTGGACAAATGGGAGGTGACAGGGTGACCACTCAGAACCTTCAAGTGTTGAAAGTAATACCTGAGCAGAATCTCTTGGTTGTCAAGGGCTCTTTCGCTGGGTGCAAAGGTTCAATCGTTTTAATCAATAAGTAATGGAAGTTAGCGTTTTAGATATAAAAGGTCAAGCGACCGGTCGTAAGGTAACTCTTAATGAGTCTATCTTCGGAATCGAACCTAATGATCACGTACTCTATCTTGACGTAAAGCAGTATCTCGCTAACCAGCGTCAGGGTACTGCCAAGGCTAAGGAGAGAAGTGAGGTATCTGGTTCTACCCGTAAGCTGGGTCGTCAGAAAGGTGGCGGTGGTGCTCGTCGTGGTGACATCAATTCGCCTGTGCTTGTAGGTGGTGGACGTGCCTTTGGCCCCAAGCCCCGTGATTACAGCTTTAAGTTGAACAAGAAGGTTAAGCTTCTTGCCCGTAAGTCTGCTTTGTCTTATAAGGCAAAGGAAAATGCAATTATTGTGGTTGAAGACTTCGATTTTGAGGCTCCAAAGACTAAAGAATTCATAAATATCGCTAAAAATCTGCAAGTTGATGGCAAGAAGTTCCTTCTTCTTTTGCCATCTGCAAATAAAAACGTATATTTGTCAGCTCGAAATTTGCAGAAGGCCGATGTGATGATAGCCGCTTCGCTCAATGCGTATCGCGTGTTGAATGCAGATGTGTTGGTTGTCACTGAAAATTCGTTAAAGGCAATTGATGAAACCTTAAACAAGTAAAAAGGAGAATATTGGATATGAACTTCATTATCAAACCCTTGATCACTGAGAAGATGACCAAGATTACCGACAAGACATCTGTCGATAGAACATACACTCCTAAAGCAGGCAAGAACAAGGGGCAGCAGGTAACGAAAAAAGCTGCGCCCAAGTATGGTTTCATCGTGAAGCCTGAGGCTGACAAGATGCAGATTAAGGCTGAGGTGGAACGTCTGTACAACGTGAAAGTTGTTGATGTCAACACAATGCGTTATGCAGGTAAGAGCGTTGTACGCTATACCAGGACTGGGCTTGTGAGAGGTCGTAAAAACGCATTCAAGAAAGCGATCGTAACTCTTAAAGAAGGCGATACAATTGATTTTTATAGCAATATTTAAATAAGAAATGGCAGTACGTAAGTTCAAACCGGTTACTCCGGGACAAAGACACAAGATTATTGGCACGTTCGAGGAGATTACTGCATCCGTGCCAGAGAAGTCTCTCGTTTACGGTAAGCGTTCTACCGGTGGTCGAAACAACACCGGAAAAATGACCGTTCGCTATCGCGGTGGTGGTCATAAGAGGAAGTATCGTCTAATCGACTTCAAGCGAGAGAAAGATGGTGTACCCGCTGTGGTGAAGACAATTGAATACGATCCTAATCGTTCGGCTCGTATCGCTTTGCTTTTCTACGCAGATGGTGAAAAACGTTACATAGTTGCTCCCAACGGACTGAAAGTGGGTGACAAATTACTATCTGGCGCTGAGGCAGCACCAGAGATTGGTAATGCTCTTCCTTTGGCAAACATTCCTGTAGGTACGGTAATTCATAATATTGAGTTGCGTCCTGGTCAGGGTGCTAAGTTCGTTCGTTCGGCTGGTAATTTTGCTCAGTTGACTTCCCGTGAGGGTAAGTATTGTGTAATTAAGCTCCCTTCTGGCGAGACTCGTCAGATTTTGAGTGCTTGTAAGGCTACGGTCGGTAGTGTCGGTAACTCGGATCATGCTTTGGAGCAGTCAGGTAAAGCTGGACGCTCTCGCTGGTTGGGTCGTCGTCCTCACAACCGTGGTGTTGTTATGAACCCTGTAGATCACCCAATGGGTGGTGGTGAAGGCCGTCAGAGTGGTGGTCATCCACGTTCACGTAAGGGTCTTTACGCTAAGGGCTTGAAGACGCGCTCGCCCAAGAAGCATTCGAACAAGTATATTATCGAGAGAGCTAACAAGAAATAACGAAGAGTAAATTATGAGTCGTTCACTTAAAAAAGGTCCATATATTAACGTCTCTCTGGAGAAGAAAATCCTGGAGATGAACGAGAGTGGCAAGAAAAATGTCGTTAAGACATGGGCTAGGGCCTCAATGATATCTCCCGATTTCGTGGGACATACCGTTGCGGTTCATAACGGAAATAAATTCATTCCTGTTTACATTACGGAAAACATGGTTGGCCATAAACTCGGGGAGTTCGCTCCTACGCGTAGGTTCGGTGGCCATTCTGGAAACAGAAAGTAAGCAGATGTAAACACAAACTGATTAATTAATAAAATGGGAGCAAGAAAACATATAGCGGCTGAGAAAAGAAAAGAAGCCCGCACTAAAATGTATTTCGCCAAGCTCAATGGCGTACCTTCCTCACCCCGCAAGATGCGTTATGTGGTAGATACCATCCGTGGATTGGAAGTTAATCGTGCGCTTGGTGTCCTGAGGTTCTCTAAGAAGCAGGCTGCTCAGAGCGTTGAGAAATTGTTGCGCTCGGCGATTGCTAACTGGGAGATGAAGAATTCTCGCAAAGCTGAGGATGGAGAGCTTTACGTAAGTAAGGTCTTCGTTGACGAAGGCGTAACTTTAAAGCGCATGAGGCCAGCACCTCAAGGCCGTGGCTACAGGATTCGCAAGCGTTCTAACCACGTCACTCTTTTTGTAGACTCTATCAATAACGACGCTAAACAGTAAATAGAATGGGACAGAAAGTTAATCCAATAAGTAACCGACTAGGTATTATTCGTGGTTGGGATTCAAATTGGTTCGGCGGCAAGAGTTTTGGAGATAATCTTGTAGAGGATCAGAAGATTCGCAAGTATCTCAATGAGCGTTTGGCTAAGGCTAGCGTAGCTCGTATTGTTATCGAACGCACTTTGAAGCTTGTCACCATTACTATTTGCACTGCCCGCCCAGGACTTGTTATTGGTAAAGGTGGACAGGATGTTGACAAGCTGAAGGAGGAGTTGAAGAGGCTTTACAAGAAAGATATTCAAATCAATATCTTTGAGGTTAAGAAACCTGAGCTTGACGCAACAATTGTGGCAAAGAATATTGCTAGCCAGATTGAGCATTTGATCGCTTATCGCCGTGCTATAAAGATGGCTATCGCCAATACTATGCGTGCTGGTGCTGAAGGTATAAAAATTCAGATATCAGGCCGTTTGAATGGTGCGGAAATGGCACGTAAGGAAATGTACAAGGAGGGACGTACTCCTTTGCATACTTTCCGTGCAGATATTGATTACTGCCAGGCAGAAGCTCTCACCAAGGTGGGACTTCTTGGTATCAAGGTGTGGATTTGCCGTGGCGAGGTTTATGGAAAGCGTGAGCTTACACCAAGTTTCGCACAGGACAACAAGGGTAACAACCGTGGTGGCCGTCCTAATCGCGGTAATCGTAAGAGAAACAATAACCGTTAAAAGTAGAAGCTATCATGTTACAGCCAAAAAGAGTAAAATATAGAAGACCTCAAGATGGGCGTGGCAACAAGGGAAACGCTCACAGAGGTACACAATTGGCTTTTGGTTCATTTGGAATCAAGACCCTTGAGGCCAAGTGGATTGACAGTCGGCAAATTGAAGCTGCTCGTGTGGCAGTGAATCGCTATATGAACCGTCAGGGGCAGGTTTGGATACGTATATTCCCTGATAAACCTATTACTCGTAAGCCAGCGGACGTACGTATGGGTAAAGGTAAGGGTGATCCTGCAGGATGGGTTGCGCCAGTGACTCCTGGACGTGTTCTCTTCGAAGTAGAGGGAGTTAGTTTTGATGTCGCAAAAGAGGCTTTGCGTCTTGCTGCTCAGAAACTGCCCGTGAAGACTAAGTTTATTGTTAGACGTGACTTTGATAAAAACGCTTGATTATGAAGATGACTGAAATACAAGCTCTCGAGACTAAGGAATTGACTGAGAAGCTGAAGAGTGCCGTAGAGGCACTTCACGTGAAGAAGATCAATCATCAGGTGACTCCACTTGAGAATCCATCTCAGATTAAGCTGGATCGTCGTGATATCGCTCGCATGAAGACTGAGCTTCGTCGTAGGGAACTTAATAAATAAAAATGGTTCAGATGGAAACAAGAAATTTAAGAAAGACTAGGCAAGGGGTTGTTATAAGCAACAAGATGGATAAGACCATCGTTGTTGCCGCCAAGTTCAAGGAGATGCACCCTATTTATGGTAAGTTTGTCCAAAAGACAAAGAAATACCACGCTCACGACGAAAAGAATGAGGCTAATATGGGTGATACCGTGCAGATTATGGAGACCCGTCCACTCTCTAAGACCAAGAGGTGGAGATTAGTACAAATCGTAGAAAAAGCTAAGTAATTATGATACAGTCAGAATCAAGACTTACAGTTTGTGATAACAGCGGTGCGCGTGAGGCTCTTTGTATCCGCGTATTGGGTGGTACTGGCCGCCGTTATGCAAGTATCGGTGACGTGATTGTAGTTGCTGTCAAGAATGTCATTCCTTCGAGTGATTTGAAGAAAGGCGCCGTGTCTAAGGCTTTGATCGTGCGAACCAAGAAGGAGATTCGTCGTCCTGATGGCTCTTATATCCGTTTTGATGACAATGCATGTGTATTGCTTAATAATGCGGGTGAACTTCGCGGTAGCCGTATTTTCGGTCCTGTGGCTCGTGAGATTCGTGCAGTCAACATGAAGGTGGTTTCTTTGGCACCTGAGGTTCTTTAATGTTTAAAGTATTTTTTAAATGAGCAAGTTGCATATTAAGAAAGGCGATATGGTTCTGGTGCTTACTGGACGCAACAACTATAAGCGTCCTGGCCAGAATACTCCGCACAAGGTCTTGAAAGTCAATGTTGATAAACAGACCGCAATTGTAGAGGGCGTGAATATGGTCTCTAAGTGCATGAAGCCATCTGCCAAATATCCACAAGGAGGCATCATTAAGCAGGAGGCTCCTATACACATTTCAAATCTAAGCCTGGTAGATCCCGAGAGTGGCAAGCCAACACGTGTGTCCATTAAGCATGAGGGCAAGAACGTGATACGTGTCGCAAAAAAATCTGGAAAGGAAATCAAGTAATGGAAACAGCACAGTTAAAGAAGCAATATAAGGAGATTATCGCTCCTGCGCTGATGAAGCAGTTCTCCTACTCTTCACCAATGCAGATACCTGTACTCAAGAAGATTGTCATCAACCAAGGCCTGGGTGATGCTACGCAGGACAAGAAGATGATAGATGTGGCTATCAACGAAATAACGGCAATTACAGGCCAGAAAGCTGTAGCCACTTATTCCAAGAAGGATATCTCTAACTTTAAGCTTCGCAAGAAGATGCCCATTGGTGTAATGGTAACTCTTCGCCGTGAACGTATGTATGAATTCTTAGAGAAGCTTATTCGTGTCGCTCTGCCTCGTATTCGTGACTTCAAGGGTGTGGAGAGTAAGTTCGATGGACGTGGTAATTATACGCTTGGTATCACCGAACAAATTATCTTCCCTGAGATAAATCTCGATGAGATTACCCGTTTGCAAGGTATGAACATCACCTTCGTTACTTCAGCGCAGACTGATGAGGAAGGTTATGCTTTGCTGAAAGCATTCGGAATTCCTTTCAAGAACGCTAAAAATGATTAAGTGATATGGCAAAAGAATCAATGAAAGCCCGCGAGGTGAAGCGTGCGAAATTGGTGGCTCGTTATGCGGAGAAACGTGCGGCTCTAAAGAAGATTATCGCTACTACCGATGATCCTGCAGAGGCATATGAGGCTGCTCGCAAGTTACAGTCCATCCCCAGGAATGCAAATCCTATTCGTTTGCACAATCGATGCAAGATTACGGGTCGCCCCAAGGGATATATTCGCCAGTTTGGCATTTCCCGTATCCAGTTCCGCGAGATGGCTTCCGCAGGTCTTATACCTGGAGTTAAGAAAGCAAGCTGGTAAGATTACGAGAGAGGTATTTATTTTTTAATATTGTCGGGGTAGTCCCGATCAATTAATTTTCAATAATATGACAGATCCAATAGCAGATTATCTGACTAGACTCAGGAACGCCATTATGGCTCATCACCGTGTGGTAGAAATTCCTGCGTCCAATTTAAAGAAAGAGATCACGAAGATCCTTTTCGAGAAGGGTTACATCCTGAACTATAAGTTCATAGAGGATGGACCGCAGGGTTCTATCAAGGTTGCCTTGAAGTACGACCCTAATACAAAGCTGAACGCTATTAAGTGTTTAAAGCGCGTGTCTACCCCTGGTTTGCGTAAGTATACAGGTTACAAAGACATGCCGAGAGTTATCAACGGATTAGGTATTGCCATATTATCTACATCCAAAGGTGTAATGACAGACAAAGAGGCTACTGCCATGAAGATTGGTGGTGAGGTGCTTTGTTACATATATTAATTGGAGGATAGAGTATGTCTAGAATAGGTAAGTTGCCAATCAACGTCCCCGCTGGTGTTACGGTGAATTTTGACGCTGCTACTAATGTAGTGTCTGTAAAAGGACCGAAGGGTGAACTTTCGCAAAAGATTGATCCTTCAATAAAGTTCACTAACCAAGATGGAGTGATAACTCTTGAGATAGATGAAAATAGCCCCGTAAACTATAAGCAGAAGCAAGCTTTTCATGGTTTGTATCGTTCACTTGTCAATAATATGGTTATTGGAGTTAGTGAAGGATACAAGAAGGAGCTAGAACTTGTAGGTGTGGGTTATCGTGTTTCTAACCAAGGTAACCTTATTGAGCTTACTTTGGGATATACGCACCCCATTTTCATCCAGCTTCCTAGTGAGGTAAAGGTTGAAACAAAGTCTGAGAGAAATCAGAATCCCCTCATTATATTAGAGTCATGCGACAAGCAGTTGCTCGGACTCATCTGTGCGAAAATTCGTTCTTTCCGTATGCCTGAGCCTTATAAAGGTAAAGGAATCCTCTTCAAGGGAGAGGTTATTCGCAGAAAGTCTGGTAAGACCGCTGCAGCTAAGTAATTTTTAAAGTTTACGATTATGAGTACAAATAAGATAGAAAGACGAATTAAGATAAAGTTTCGCATTCGTAAAAAGATAAAGGGTACTGCCGAGCGTCCCCGTTTGAGCGTATTTCGTTCCAACAAACAGATTTATGCGCAAGTGATTAACGATTTGACAGGTACCACGTTAGCTTCTGCTTCTTCTCTCGGAATGGAGAAGATGCCAAAGCAGCAACAAGCTCAGAAAGTGGGCGAGTTGGTGGCAGAGAAAGCCAAGGCTGTGGGTATTGAGTCTGTGGTTTTTGATCGTAATGGTTACTTGTATCACGGTCGTGTAAAGGAGTTGGCTGACGCTGCTCGTAAGGGAGGTCTTAACTTTTAAACGATTATGGCAATGAATAGAGTAAAAGTAAATAGTGACATCGAACTGAAAGATCGTTTGGTTGCCATCAACCGCGTGACGAAGGTTACCAAGGGTGGACGTACTTTCACCTTCGCGGCCATAGTTGTGGTAGGTGACGGTAATGGCGTTATCGGTTATGGTCTTGGTAAGGCAGGTGAGGTTTCCGCTGCGATAGCCAAGGGCACAGAGGCTGCAAAGAAGAATCTTGTCAAGGTACCTGTGTTGAAAGGTACTGTGCCTCATGAAATTGAATATTCCTTTGGTGGCGCAAGGGTTCTTTTGAAACCTGCCGCTCCTGGTACTGGTGTGAAAGCAGGTGGTGCCATGCGTGCGGTTTTGGAGAGTGTGGGTGTTAAGGATGTCATCGCAAAGTCAAAGGGTTCCTCCAATGCTCACAACTTGGTGAAGGCTACAATTGGAGCCTTGGCGGAGATGCGTGATGCTCATACTATTGCGGCCATGCGTGGTGTCAGTCTGGACAAGGTGTTTAACGGTTAATGAGGAGAGTAGATTATATGGCAACAATTAAGATCAAGCAGATAAAGAGTAGAATAGGTGCGCCTGTAGACCAAAAGCGTACATTGCTATCTCTCGGACTTCACAGGATCTCCCAGGTTGTTGAGGTAGAGGATACTCCCAGCATCCGTGGAATGATTCGCAAGGTTCATCATTTGGTTACCATCGTTGAGTAATATAACTTTTAAAAGGAGTAATTATGAAATTACATACATTGAAACCAGCTGCAGGCTCTACCCATTCACGTCGTCGTATTGGTCGAGGTCCAGGTTCTGGATTGGGAGGAACCTCTACCCGTGGACATAAGGGTGCCAAGGCTCGCTCTGGTTATAAGAGGAAGATTGGTTTTGAGGGTGGTCAGATGCCCTTGCAACGTCGAGTTCCCAAGTTTGGATTTAAGAATATAAATCATAAGGAATACCAGGCAGTTAATTTGTCTACACTTCAGGCTCTTGCCGAGAGTAAGAACCTTAGCAAGATAGGTCTCGCTGAGTTGAAGGAGGCTGGCTTTGCTAAAGGTAAGGTGTTGGTAAAGATACTTGGTAAAGGTGAATTGAAAGCAAAACTGGAAGTTGAAGCTAACGCTTTCTCCAAGTCAGCCGAAGAGGCTATCAAGGCTGTGGGTGGTAGCGTGACAATAATCTAATAACGTAGATGAAAAAGTTTATTGAGACACTGAAGAACTGTTGGAAGATTGAGGATTTGCGTCAGCGACTCCTTGTCACTTTCCTTTTCACGGCAGTATATCGTTTTGGTTCGTTTGTCGTGCTTCCTGGTATTGACCCCGTTGCGCTAGGCAACTTGCGTAGTCAGACAGAGGGAGGATTGATGTCTCTTCTAGATATGTTCTCCGGTGGAGCGTTTTCTAACGCGTCAATGTTTGCGTTGGGAATCATGCCTTACATCTCAGCATCTATCGTTATGCAGCTGCTTGCCGTTGCTGTGCCTTATTTCCAAAAGATGCAGCGCGAGGGTGAAAGTGGTCGCAAGAAGATACAATGGTATACTAGGATCTTGACGGTGGCAATCCTGCTGTTCCAGGCTCCTAGTTACCTCTTGAACTTGAAGATGCAGGCCCATGATGCTTTGGTAGGCATTAGTTGGACGGCATTCATGGTTCCCGCAACTATCATTCTTGCCGCAGGCAGTATGTTCGTGCTTTGGCTTGGTGAGCGAATCACTGATAAGGGCGTAGGTAATGGAGTCTCCTTGATAATTATGATTGGTATTATCGCACGTCTTCCTCAGGCGTTTATCCAGGAGTTTACCTCTCGTTTGCAGGTAATTACTGGTGGAGGTATCATCATGTTTGTCGTGGAGTTGATTATCCTTTACCTTGTTGTTTGCGCTTCTATCTTATTGGTGCAAGGTGTTCGCAAAATTCCTGTTCAGTATGCTAAGCGTGTTGTCGGTAACAAGCAATATGGCGGTGCACGCCAGTATATCCCCTTAAAGTTGTTCGCGGCCAATGTAATGCCAATCATCTTTGCGCAGGCATTGATGTTCATTCCTTTGACCATCGTTCGCTTCAATACGGATAATACTAGCAATGTTATGCGTCAGCTTTTGGATACAAATAGCTTCTTGTATAATGCGGTGTATGTTGTCCTCGTGGTTGCGTTCACCTATTTTTACACGGCTATCACGCTTAATCCTACCCAGATGGCAGAGGATATGAAACGAAACAATGGTTTTATCCCTGGCGTGAAACCTGGTAAGGATACTGCAGATTATATCGATACCGTGATGTCTCGTATTACATTCCCTGGTTCACTCTTCATAGCTTTTATAGCCATCATGCCGGCTTTGGCTAGCCTGCTAGATGTGCAGCAAGGCTTTGCTCAGTTCTTCGGAGGAACGTCTTTGTTGATACTTGTCGGTGTCGTTATCGACTCATTGCAACAGATAGAGAGCCATTTGATGATGCGTCATTACGATGGTTTGCTTAATTCTGGTCATACTCGCCAGGGTGGTGTTTCTGCCTATTGATCATATCTTTTTGAATGTCAATATTCCTAAAGACAGAAGATGAGATAGACTTGATGCGCAAGGCCAATCGGCTCGTAGGAGCTACGCTTGCGGAATTAGGTAGACATATTAGACCGGGTGTAACAACCCTCCAATTGGATCAATTGGCCGAAGAGTTTATCCGAGACCATGGGGCAGTCCCTACTTTCAAGGGCTACCCCAATCCATTTGGATCACCATTCCCCGCCAGTATTTGCACCTCGGTAAATGAGGTTGTAGTCCATGGCATACCCAGTGATAAACAGGTACTACGTGAGGGTGATATCATCTCGATTGATTGTGGTGCTTTGTTGGATGGGTTTAATGGTGATAGCTGTTATACGTTTTGCGTAGGCGAAGTTGCCCCAGAAGTCAAGAGGCTTTTGGCTACCACTAAGGAATCCTTGTATAAAGGGATTGAGGTGGCTATAGCGGGAAGGCATGTGGGTGATATAGGTCACGCTGTGCAGACGTATTGTGAGAGTCATGGATACGGAATTGTAAGAGAACTCACAGGTCATGGTATTGGCCGTGATATGCACGAGGAGCCTCAAGTGCCCAATTATGGAAGTGAAGGCTCGGGTGTGATGTTAAAGTCCAGTATGTGCATTGCGATTGAACCGATGGTTACGATGGGAGACCGCAGGGTGTTCTTGCTTCCCGATAAATGGGGAATCATTACACGGGACATGAAGCCTGCTGCCCATTTTGAACATACCATTGTGATAAGACAAGGTGAGGCTGAGATATTGTCTTCGTTTAAGGAAATAGAACAATTTGAAAGAGAAAACAATTAATATATGGCAAAACAATCTGCAATAGAGCAAGACGGTACCATCGTTGAGGCATTGTCCAACGCAATGTTCCGCGTTGAGTTGGAAAATGGTGTAGATATTACGGCGCATATATCTGGTAAGATGCGCATGCATTACATTAAGATATTGCCTGGAGATAAAGTGAAAGTAGAGATGAGTCCCTACGATTTGACAAAGGGCAGAATAGTATTTAGATACAAATAACCATCTATTATTCCAAGGATATGAAAACAAGAGCATCATTGAAAAAGCGCACTCCCGACTGCAAGATCGTACGTCGCAAGGGTCGCTTGTTTGTCATCAACAAGAAAAACCCTAAGTACAAGTTGCGCCAGGGTTAATGTTAATTTTCTGTAAAAGTGCGTTGATGTCGGAAAATCTTCGTAATTTTGCAGGCCTTTAACAGGTAAAAGTTTATTTAATCATTATTTATTACAATGGCAATAAGAATTGTTGGAGTAGATTTGCCCCAGAATAAGCGTGGCGAAATCGCATTGACCTATATCTATGGTATAGGTCGAAGTAGTTCAGCAAAGATATTGGATAAGGCAGGCGTGAGCCGTGACTTGAAAGTCAACGAATGGTCTGATGACCAGGCAGCCAAAATCCGTGAGATTATCGGAGCTGAGTACAAGGTAGAAGGTGATCTCCGTTCCGAGATCCAAATGAACATCAAGCGATTGATGGACATAGGTTGCTATCGTGGTATTAGGCATCGCAATGGTCTTCCCGTTCGTGGTCAGAGCACGAAGAACAACGCACGTACCCGCAAGGGAAAGAAGAAGACTGTCGCTAACAAGAAGAAGGCTACTAAGTAATCTGAAGGAGGATTGACATTATGGCAAAGACAAAAACGACTTCCAAGAAGAGAAACGTGCGTATTGACGCTCTTGGTCAACTCCACGTTCACAGCTCTTTTAATAATATCATCGTATCTTTGACGAATAGTGAAGGTCAAGTCATTTCTTGGTCTTCTGCAGGAAAGATGGGTTTCCGTGGCTCAAAGAAGAACACTCCCTATGCTGCTCAGATGGCTGCTGAGGATTGTGCGAAAGTTGCGTTTGACTTGGGTTTGCGCAAGGTGAAAGCTTATGTCAAGGGTCCTGGAAACGGACGTGAGTCCGCTATCCGTGCCGTGCATGGCGCAGGAATCGAGGTCACAGAGATTATTGATGTGACTCCATTGCCCCACAATGGCTGCCGTCCTCCCAAGCGCCGCCGCGTTTAATCCATTCTTGACATTTACACACAAGCATTTATTTATATATTATGGCAAGATACATAGGTCCGAAATCTAAGATTGCGCGTCGTTTTGGTGAGCCCATTTTCGGCGCAGACAAAGTTTTGTCCAGAAGAAACTTCCCTCCTGGACAGCATGGCAACAGCCGTCGTAGAAAGATGTCTGAATATGGTGTCATGTTGGCAGAGAAGCAAAAGGCCAAGTATACTTATGGTGTACTTGAGCGTCAGTTCCGTAATATGTTCGAGAAGGCTGCCAAGGCCGATGGTATTACAGGTGAGGTGCTGCTGCAGAATCTGGAGAGCCGTTTAGACAACGTGGTATTCCGTTTGGGTATAGCTCCCACTCGTGCCGCTGCTCGCCAGTTGGTTAGCCACAAGCATATCGTTGTTGACGGCAGGGTGGTTAACATTCCTTCTTTCTCTGTAAAGCCTGGCATGGTGGTAGGTGTCCGTGAGAAGGCCAAGTCTCTTGAGGTGATTGAGGCAGCTTTGGCAGGTTACAATCACAGCAAGTATCCTTGGTTGGAGTGGGACGATAACGCAAAGTGCGGTAAGTTCCTTCACAAGCCCGAGCGTGCCGACATTCCTGAGAACATCAAGGAGCAGTTAATCGTTGAGTTGTACTCTAAATAATCATTGAATTAATGGCGATATTAGCATTTCAAAAGCCCGATAAGGTTGTAATGTTAGAGGCTAATGACAAGTACGGAAAGTTTGAGTTCCGTCCACTTGAGCCTGGCTTTGGTGTTACCATTGGTAATGCTTTGCGCCGCATTCTCCTTTCCTCGCTGGAGGGCTATGCCATCAATACCGTGCACATTGGCGGTGTTGAGCATGAGTTCTCTTCAGTACCTGGTGTAAAGGAAGACGTGACTAACATTATCTTGAACTTGAAGCAAGTTCGGTTCAAGCAAGTAGTAGAAGAGTTCGAAAACGAGAAAGTTAGTATCACGGTTGAAAACTCTACAGAGTTCAAGGCAGGTGATATAGGCAAGTATCTGACTGGATTTGAAGTGTTAAATCCCGATTTGGTGATTTGTCATTTGGATTCGAAGGCTTCCATGCAGATAGACCTTACAATCAACAAAGGTCGTGGTTATGTTCCCGCAGAGGAAAACCGTGAGTTCTGTACAGAGGTCAATGTACTTCCCATCGATTCCATCTACACCCCTATCCGCAACGTCAGATACTCGGTAGAGCCATATCGTGTTGAGCAAAAGACCGACTATGATAAGCTTGTTATCGAGGTGACGACGGATGGTTCCATTAGCCCCAAAGACGCGCTGAAAGAGTCCGCGAAGATCCTTATCTATCATTTCATGTTGTTCTCTGACGAGAAGATCTCCCTGGAGAATCCTGATGCCGAGAACAACCAGGAGTTTGATGAGGAGATATTGCATATGCGTCAATTACTCAAGACCCGTTTGGTGGACATGAACCTTTCTGTTCGTGCGCTTAACTGCCTTAAGGCAGCCGACGTGGAGACCTTGGGTGACTTGGTGCAATACAATAAGACTGATCTCTTGAAGTTCCGCAACTTTGGTAAGAAATCGCTCACTGAGCTTGATGATTTGCTCGAGAGTCTGAATCTGTCTTTTGGAACTGACATCACAAAGTATAAATTGGACAAGGAATAAGTCCGTAATCAAGAAACATTAAAATGAGACACAATAAGAAATTCAACCACTTGAGTCGTACTGCCTCCCATCGTGACGCGATGTTAGCCAATATGGCTATCTCCCTCATCTTGAGCGAGCACAAAAGAATCACTACGACTCTTGCCAAGGCCAAGGCCTTGAAGATGTACGTGGAGCCGCTCATTACCCGTTGCAAGAACGACACCACTACCTCTCGTCGTGTAGTCTTCCGCTATTTGCAGAACAAGGAAGCTGTCAAGGAGCTTTTCTCAACAATCGCGGAGAAGATTGGCAATCGCCCAGGCGGTTATACCCGAGTTATAAAGTTGGGTACCCGCAAAGGTGACGCAGCCGAGATCGCTTTCATTGAGTTGGTAGACTTCGATGAGAATATGGCCAAGACTCCCAAGACCGCTAAGCGTACACGCCGCGGTGGACGCAAGGCCAAGGCTGAGGAAACCGCGCCCGTAGCTGCCGCAGAGGAAGTTGCTCCCGCTGCAGAGGCACCTGCGGAGGAGGCTCCCGCAGAGGAGAAGAAGGCTGAATAGTTTTCCTTGATATAAAGGTTTAAGCCCTCTGCGCGAATGCGCAGGGGGCTTTTTGATGTTTTGAAGTTTTCACGTTTCATTGTTTTTGGGTTAAAATGAGGATATGGCATTATGATTTCTCTAGCTAAGCATTATCCCCACTATCGTGCCTTGTTGTCGTTGGGCCTACCCATAGTTGTCGGCCAAGTGGGTAATATCGTTTTGGGATTCGCCGATACGCTTATGGTGGGTCACCATAGCATGCAGGAATTGGCGGCCGCCAGCTTCGTCAATAACATGTTTATGCTTTTCGTGGTGTTCTCCGTGGGCTTTGCCAATGGAGTCACGCCTATAGTGGGCCGTCATCACGGTAGGGGAGAAGTCTCGCTTATAGCCCCCGCCTTGCGTGAAGGACTGGTTGCCAACACGGTCTTCGCTTTGTTTTTGCTGTCGTTGCTGACAGTGTTTTATTTCAGTTTGGACTATATGGGCCAACCCGAGGAATTGCTCCCAATGATGCGCCCCTATTTGTTGGTCAACATTCTGTCCATGCCATTTATCTGCTGGGCTAATACTTTCCGTCAGTTTTTCGATGCGCTCGGCCAGACCAAGGTGTCCATGTGCGTGCTGCTAGGAGGCAATGTCCTCAATATCTTCGGTAATTATCTGCTCATCTATGGCGCTTGGGGTTTCCCTGAGTTGGGATTGTTGGGCGCGGGCTTGTCCACGGTGTTCTCCCGTGTGCTCATGGCCTTGGCTTTCTTTTTGGTGTTTCTCTGTGCCAGGCGTTATAAGGTCTATTCCCGCGGTTTCTTTTCTGGAGGAATGACTCGTGCGGGTTTTGCCCATTTTAATGCTGTAAGCTGGCCTTCGGGATTGCAACTGGTGATGGAGTCTGCGGCGTTTTCCCTCGCCGCTCTTTTAGTTGGCTGGCTTGGCACCACGGCCTTGGCGGCCCACCAGGTGATGATTACCGTCTCCCAGCTCTTCTATATGGTGTATACGGGCTTGGCTTCCGCTGTCGCCATCCGTGTGAGCCATTTCCATGGGCAACATGACCAAGCGTCAGTGCGCCTGTCCGCTTCTTCAGGCTTTCAACTGATAGTCGTGGTGGCCTGTGTCGTGGCCTTGCCCGTTTTCTTGTTACGGAATACGGTGAGCTATTGGTTTACCGACAGCGCGGAAGTATGCCATCTAGTTTCCCAAACCATCATCCTCCTGATTTTGCAGCAATTGGGCGATGGCATGCAGTGCACTTATGCCAATGCCCTCAGGGGGTTGGGCTGCGTTAAGCCACTCGTCCGCATCGCTTTCGTTTCCTATTTTGTTCTGTCGTTGCCTGTGAGTTGGCTCTTTGGCATATATTTAGGTTTTGGTTTGCGGGGCGTTTGGCTCGGATTCCCCGTCAGCTTAATCTTCGCGGGTATCGCGTTCTTTACGGCTTTTAATCGCCAGATGCGTTTGGAAGAAGCCTCTGCCTTACCTTCTCAGGGGATTGAAAGGTGTAGAGATGGCAAGTGAAGTTGGCAAGGTTAGTCAAAAGCTGTTAAAATAGCCTATAATTCCTGACGAGAAAATACAAGTTTGTAATTATTTCATTATCTTTGTGACAACACTAATTTTTAAAGAAAGGAATATTATGAAGACGATGATTCGTGTTTTGAGTGTGGCGCTGCTGGCCGTGATTGCTTGGCAGGCCCCCCTGATTGCCGACAACGACAAGCCTATCACCGTTAGCCAATTGCCCGCCAAGGCGCAACAAGTGATTAACCAGAACTTCAAGGGCAAGAAGATTGCCGTGGTTGTCCAGGATGGTATGCTCACCAAGTCATATGACGTGATGTTCACGAATGGTGACAAGGTGGAATTCGACCGCAATGGAAATTGGACAGAGGTGGACTGCCGCCGCAGCGCGGTGCCTGTGGCATTGATTCCTTCCGCTATCAAGACTTACGTGACCCAGAACTATCCCGACGCCAAGGTGATGGAGATGGAGAAAGACCGTTCAGAGTATGAGGTGAAACTCTCCACGGGTATGGAGATAACCTTCAACAAGAACTTCCAGGCCATCGACATCGATTTCTAGGCCTTCGTGAGCCATGCGAAGACTGCCGCTGCTTTTTCCGCTCTTGGCCTTTGTGGTATGCTTTACGGTGTCGTGCAAGATGCGTCCCGAACAAGATTTGGGCGATACGATACCCGAGAGCGTCTTTTGGCCCCAGCAACCAAAGCCAAGACCTGTAGCCAAGGTGGCAGTTGTTCGCGACAGTGCTGATATCTTTTACGTGGGCGATGGCTCTACGCCCGCCCTCTTGCAACTGGTTTCCTATCCTTCCCGCCGTGACACGATCATGGCGGGAAAGCGGAAGCCCCTCCATGTGAAAGGCAATGCCGACTATGGCCATGTGATTCGCGTCGCCTGGCATCGTCGTTCCGCCACCGATTCCGTGGTTTCCTCGGTTGAGGAAATCCTTCCAGACTCCATCTCTTAGTTTACCGTCATCTTTGGGAATTGCCGTGTATTTACGTAAATCGCAATTCCTCGTAGTCACGTCGTTAAGCCCAATCAGTCATTGGATTTTGGATAGTTTGCCCGCTTATGGCTTGAGGCTTGCTCTCTGGCTTGCTGAAGGCGTAGCGGGCTACGTCGGGGTAAGACGGAGAGCAAGACGCTGGCCGAAGCGGGCAAGATGCCAAAGACCTTTTCTTTAGAGGAAAAATGGGTCTTATGCGGGCTGATGACCGATTGGGGTTTAAGCTCCTTTTCAAATCAAATTGAATCGCTTCTCAATTTAACTTGTTTTGCTGGGCAAAATAACTTGAATTGGTCATCAAAACAAGTTGTTTTCACAAGTGAAATAACTTGTTTCCCACGAGGACCTTTCCAGTTTGTAAATGAGGGCGGGAAAGTGGGGGTGCGAAGGCAGTACTACTGCTTTTCAATTTCAGTAGTACTGCCTTTTTGAGGGCTGTGCCCTGGGCGTGCCAAGCCTCTATGCCCGTTCTGTTGTGGCGGTTTTCCGCGTGCCAGCTTCCCCGTGGGGGATGCGGGAAAGAGATGTTGGGAAAAGCCACGCGATATGGTTTAGGGATTCCCCTATGTTGTTTTAGGGGAAAATGCTTGCGGATTTAGGGAAAACGCGCTATCTTCGCAGTAGAAACTAAAACGAGAGGAATATGAAGAAGAGTATAATTATCTCCCTTTGCGCGGCTTGCCTGTTGAGTGGCTGCGATACCTATACGGGGATGGGCGCTTACAGCGGCGCGGCGTTGGGATCCGTGCTTGGTTCCGCTATCGGCGGGTTGTCGGGCGGTCCCAGAGGTTCTGATATGGGGACTCTCATAGGAATGGCTGGCGGCGCGGCCGTAGGAGCCTCCATTGGCAGCGCGGCTGACGCCAAGGCAGAACGCCAGCGTCAGGATGACGTGTATCGCTATAGGGAGTACAGGAAAGAGCGTAAGCGTCACAGCCTGCGTAAGGAACGTCAGGACAGAAAGCGTTATCGTTATGACGACGAGCGGTACAATGAGTATCAAGGCGGTGGAGACGATCGCATCTATGACATGGGCATCCCTGGCCCAGATGGGCGATAGCTCCCTGATTGCGATAGGTTAGAAGACGCTCTTGATTTTGTCAAATACCCTGTTCCACGTGTTTTGCCCCTCCTTTTCCTCGGTTTGGCGCTGGTTGGTGGCCTTCTTGTTCTCCTGGTTTCTCTCCCTGGCCTTGGCGGAGTGCCTTGTTCGTTGGCGCGCCTGGGCTTTTGGCTTGGGAGAGGTCTCTTGCCCGTCGCTGGCTTCTTTCCATTTGTCTATGAAGCTATAGCTGGCCTCAGCCAGTTCAAAGTCTATCTTGGGCAGGTCTATATCGTCTTTTGGTCTCATGGGTATCGTGGTCTCGTCCACCACTTCTACTTTCACGGGCGCGATACCTTGGCTCAACATGCCAATTTCCTTGGCCGCGCCCCAAGAAAGGTCTATGATTCTGCCTTTTACGAATGGCCCCCTGTCGGTTACCCTTACCACCACGCTCTTTTTGTTGCTCAAGTTAGTTACCTTTAGCATAGTGCCAAAGGGGTAAAACTTGTGGGCGCAAGTCATGCTGTCGTGGTGCAGTCGCTCCCCGCTCGCGGTGCGTGCGCCCGTGGCTCGTTTGGAATAAAAGGAAGCCTTGCCTTGCTGCTGCTGGCTCCAGGCGGATAGGCACACCGTGATGACCATGAAGAGCATGGCGCAAGTGCGTGTCCATTTAGGGGAAAAACATAAAAGTATCTTGCTGGACATGTCGGTCAGGTTAAGGTGAGATGCCGCGAATATATAAAAAAAAGGAGAATTTGGCAAGTAAATCACGGAAAATCAGTATCTTTGCGCTGTTAACCAGGCAGGTATGGAAAATAAGCAACCGCAAGAGTGGAGTAAGTTTATGCTGAAAGACGTGTCCTTCGTCAACCTGATGTTGCGCAGGATATACAGCGTGCTGATAGTGGCCAACCCCTATGATGCCTTCATGCTCGAAGATGACGGACGCATAGAGGAGAAGATCTACAATGAGTACATGGAGCTGGGATTGCGTTATCCCCCCACTTTCACCCAGGCCTCCACCATAGAGCAGGCGGCCGAGACATTGGGTTCCATGCAGGTGGACTTGGTGATTTGCATGCCGGGCACGGCGGACAACGACGCTTTCGACGTGGCCAGGGATATCAAGCAAAAGTTCCCGGACATCCCTTGCGTGGTGCTCACCCCTTTTTCCCATGGCATCACCAAGCGCATGGAGAACGAAGACCTCTCTATTTTCGACTACGTGTTCTGCTGGCTGGGCAATACCAACCTTATTCTTTCCATCATCAAGCTGATAGAGGACAAGATGAACTTGGAGCACGATATCCAGGAGGCTGGCGTGCAGATGATATTGCTGGTGGAAGACTCCATACGTTTCTATAGCAGCATATTGCCAAACCTGTATAGTTACATCCTGGCCCAAAGCCAAAATTTCTCGCAAGAGGCACTCAATCGCCACGCGGCGACTTTGCGCATGCGGGGCAGACCCAAGGTGGTGCTGGCCCGTAACTATGAGGAGGCGATGGCGCTTTATGAGCGTTTCGCTGACAATACGCTTGGTGTCATCAGCGATGCCCGTTTTCCCATGGGCGGAGAGAAAGTGCCCGACGCTGGCTTGCGGCTCTTGCATGCCATCAGGCAGCGGGATGAATACCTGCCGCTGATATTGGAAAGCTCCGAGAGCGAGAACCGCCAAAAGGCGGAGGCGGAAGGATTCCGCTTCGTGGACAAGAACTCCAAAAAGCTGAGCGTGGACTTGCGCAAGTTGATGGAGGAGCACATGGGCTTCGGTGACTTTATCTTCCGCGACCCCAAGACGCATGAGGAGATTGCCCGCATCCACTCCCTCAAGGATTTGCAGGACAACATCTTCAAGATACCCAACGACTCCATGCTTTACCATATCAGCCGCAATCACATGAGTCGGTGGCTTTGCGCCAGGGCCATTTTCCCCGTATCCCGCTTCCTGAAGACAGTCACTTGGCATAAACTGCAAGACGTGGACGCGCATCGGCAGATTATTTTTGATGCCATCGTGCAATACCGCCACATGAAGAACATTGGCGTGGTGGCCGTGTTCGACCGCATGAAGTTCGACCAGTACGCCCATTTCGCCCGCATAGGTGAAGGCTCCTTGGGCGGAAAGGGCAGGGGCTTGGCCTTTTTGGACCATATCGTGAAGACGCATCCGCAATTCAACCAGTTCCCGGGCGTGCATGTACAGATACCCAAGACGGTGGTGCTATGCACGGATATCTTCGATGCCTTCATGGACAGCAACAACCTTTACCAGGTGGCTTTGAGTGACGCGGACGATGAGACCATACTGCGCTATTTCCTTCGGGCGCAATTGCCAGACAGCCTCGTGGGGGATTTCATGACCTTCTTTGAGGCAACCAATTGCCCCATCGCCGTGCGCAGCAGTTCCTTACTGGAAGATTCTCATTACCAACCCTTCGCCGGCATCTATTCCACCTATATGATACCATGCCTGGACGACAAGTACCAGATGCTCCACATGTTGGCCAGTGCCATCAAAGGTGTTTATGCCTCGGTTTACTATCGTGACTCCAAGGCTTACATGGCAGCCACGAGCAATGTCATCGACCAAGAGAAGATGGCCGTTATTTTACAAGAGGTGGTTGGCAACACCTATGGCGACCATTACTATCCCAATATGAGCGGCGTCTTGCGCTCGCTCAATTATTATCCCATTGGTGATGAGACCGCGGAGGAAGGCGTCGCCAATCTGGCCTTGGGACTGGGTAAATATATCGTGGATGGAGGCCAGACGCTCAGGGTATGCCCTTATCATCCTGACAAGGTGTTGCAAACCAGCGAAACGGAGATTGCCTTGCGGGAAACCCAAACCCGCTTCTATGCCTTGGACATGCGCAATATAGTGGAAGATTTCCAGGTAGATGACGGATTCAATATCTTGAAATTGAAGGTGAAAGACGCTGAGGCCGACAAGTCTCTTAATTACATCGCCTCCACTTTCGACCCTTATGACCAGGTGATCTATGATGGGCTCTACGAGGGAGGGCGCAAGGTAATCACTTTTTCTGGCGTGTTGCAACATGGGGCTTTCCCTTTGCCGGAGTTGATGCGGATGGCCATGCGCTATGGCGTGGAAGCCATGAGGCGCCCCGTCGAGATAGAGTTCGCCGCCAATGTCAATGAAGACAAGACCGGTGCTTTCTATTTGTTGCAGATACGCCCCATCGTGGATTCCAAGCAAGTGCTGGAGGAAAGCGTTGCCGCCATTCCCGACGAGGCATGCCTGTTGCGTTCGCATAATTCCTTGGGTCATGGCGTTAGCGAAGACGTAGAGGATGTGGTTTACGTGAAATATGATGAGTGTTTCACTGCCGCCAACAACTATTACGTGGCGGATGATATAGAACGCGTCAACCGCAAGTTCTTGGCCGAGGGAAAGCATTATGTGCTGATAGGGCCAGGTCGATGGGGCTCCAGCGACCATTATCTGGGCGTACCCGTGAAATGGCCTCATATCAGTGCGGCCAAGGTTATTGTCGAGGTGGCTTTAGACCATTATCATGTTGACCCCAGCCAAGGCACGCACTTCTTCCAGAATCTTACCTCGTTTGGCGTGGGCTATTTCACCATCAATCCGCAAACCAATGGCGGCACGATAAGGAAAGACCTGCTCGACCAGATGCCTGCCGTGGAGGAGACGAAATATGTGCGCCACGTGCGTTTCCCCCGTCCCTTGCGTATCCTGATGGATGGCATGAAGCAGGAGGGAGTGGTTTGCTTGCCCAGTGAGGAGGGCCTTCAATGAACACGTATTATCAACTTATATCATTTATTAAATTATGACCATGAGAAAAATTCGTACTTTCTGTTGTGCGGCGCTATTCCTTTTAGCTAGTCTGCCCGTTGCGGCGCAAGAGCAATCTTTCCGCAATCCTGTCGTTTCTGGCTTCCATCCCGACCCCAGTGTCTGTAGGGTGGGGGACACGTTCTACCTGATTAACTCTACGTTCCAGTACTTCCCAGGTGTGCCCATCTATGAGAGCAAGGATCTTATCCATTGGCGTCAAGTAGGTAACATTCTTACTCGTGACAGCCAGTTGCCTTTGGAAGGCGCGGCTTCCGGTACGGGAATCTTCGCCCCCACGCTTCGTTACAATGACGGAGTGTACTATATGGTGACCACGAATATAAGCCATGGCGGCAATTTCATGGTTACGGCCACCAGCCCGGAAGGCCCCTGGAGCGACCCCATCAAGCTTTCTACGCCTGGCATCGACCCTTCACTCTATTTCGAGGATGGTAAGTGTTACCTCCTGAGCAATGGCGGAGACTTCATCAGTTTGTGTGAGATTGATCCAAAGACAGGCAAGCAGCTCACCGAGACCAAGCCCCTTTGGGGCGGTGAGGGAGGCCGGTATCCCGAGGGACCCCACTTGTATAAGAAGGATGGCTATTATTATCTGCTTATCTCCGAGGGCGGCACAGAGTTGGCGCATCATTTGACTATCGCCCGCAGCAAGAATATCTATGGCCCCTATGAGGGTTGCCCAGACAATCCTATCTTGACCAATTGCAGCCGCTTGGGGCAGTATTTGCAGGTGCAGGGCATTGGCCATGGCGACTTCACGCAGGCTCCCGATGGCTCATGGTGGGTGATATGCCTGGGCTATCGTCACTATGGCGGCATGTTCCATCATCTTGGAAGGGAAACATTCTTGGCTCCTGTTGAGTGGAAAGAGGGAGAATGGCCTGTCGTCAATGGTGGTATGCCCGTGGATACCTTGACGAAAGCCAAGTTGTTGCCACAAGTAATCTTGCCCAAATCCGACGCCACGGATTTCAAGGCAGGCAAGTTGGGCCCGGAGTTCCTGTATATCCAGAACCCCATCAGGGAGAATTACGCCTTCCAGGATGGCGTGTGGACTTTGAAAGCCCATGGCACGTTGACCCAGAACGACCAGCCTACCTATATAGGCATTCGTCAAACCGCGCCCAAAATGACTTTCGAGACAGAAGTCTCCTTGCCAAGCAAAGAGGGCAATCCTCGTGCGGGTCTTACGGTCTACCAGACGCATGAGGGCCATATAGATTTCGCTATGCAGGGAAGTAAATTGACCGCGACCTTTAAGCTGAAGTCCTTGGAGGCTGATTGCGGCACGGTGGACTTAGGAAACAATCCAGGCAAGGTGCGCTTGCGTGTCACCAGTGACGGCTTGCGTTATGCATTCTCTTATTCTCTCGATGGCAAGACCTATCAAGAAGTGGGTTCCGCTGACGCCACGTTGCTCAGTACGGAAGTGTTGGGTGGCTTCACGGGTGTCACGTTAGGCCTGTTCGTGGAGGGCGACAATGGTGCCACGGCTAAGTTCCATGACTTCTCTTACGTGGAGTAGTGGAATGTCCTGCCTGTAGCGCTTTGGCGCTTTTGTAAACTGCAATTAGCAAAACATCCTTTTTAGGGTTTCATTCCGGTGAATAATCGCGAATTTAACCCCTATGCAGGATGAAAAAATCGCTCAGGTTTTGTCGGGTGAAAATAAAATGCTAATTTTGCATAGTGGTTTAAACTATGAATGATTCATTATTTAATTTCATATTATTATGGCAGTTAGTTACAAAGAATTAGGTCTCGTGAACACTCGCGAGATGTTTAAGCGTGCCATCAATGGTGGCTATGCTATTCCTGCGTTCAATTTCAACAACATGGAGCAGCTGCAGGCTATCGTCAAGGCTTCTTCTGACTTGAAGTCTCCCGTTATCCTGCAGGTTTCCAAGGGCGCTCGCAACTATGCCAACCAGACTTTGCTGCGTTACATGGCACAGGGTGCTGTTGAATACGCAAAGGAGTTGGGTTGCGCTCATCCCGAGATTGTGCTCCACTTGGATCACGGAGACAGCTTCGAGCTTTGCAAGAGCTGCATCGACATGGGTTTCTCCTCAGTGATGATTGATGGTTCTTCTCTTCCTTACGACGAGAACGTTGCCTTGACTAAGAAAGTTGTAGAGTACGCTCATCAGTTCGACGTTACCGTTGAAGGCGAGCTGGGCGTTTTGGCAGGTGTAGAGGACGAGGTTGCCTCTGAAGTTTCCCACTATACCAAGCCCGAGGAGGTGATAGATTTCACCACCAAGACAGGTGTAGACTCTTTGGCTATCTCTATCGGCACCTCTCATGGCGCTTACAAGTTCAAGCCCGAGCAGTGCACCCGCGACCCGAAGACTGGTCTGCTGGTTCCTCCTCCCTTGGCATTCGACGTGCTCGACGCTATCATGAAGCAGCTTCCTGGCTTCCCCATCGTGCTCCACGGCTCTTCTTCCGTTCCCCAGGAGTATGTGAAGATGATCAACGAGAATGGTGGCAAGTTGCCTGACGCTATCGGTATCCCCGAGGAGCAGTTGCGTTTGGCTTCTAAGAGCGCTGTTTGCAAGATTAATATCGACTCCGACTCTCGTCTGGCCTTCACCGCCGCTGTGCGTAAGGTATTGGCTGAGAAGCCTGCAGAGTTTGATCCCCGTAAGTACTGCGGCCCCGCTCGCGACTTGATGGAGGAGATGTACAAGCACAAGATTATCGACGTGCTGGGTTCTGACAACAAGTTGGCTCAGCTCGACTAAATGTTCGGCAATAATTGATAGAGAGGTGGAAATCCCCAAAAGGTGGTTTCCACTTCTTTTTTGTTTTTCTCCGCGAGGTAAATAGGGCTTTCACGCCTTGTGGCCTCCCTTTTCGCGGCTATACATCATGGTTGTATGCGCATGTATAGGAATTTCCCTCTTCGCTAAATAAGTTGTTTTGCTCCGCGAAATAAGTTATTTTGCTTTCCAAGACAACTTATTTCGCTCTTCAATTTAACTTGTTTTCCTCACCAAGACAACTTATTTTCCAAAGGGGAGGAATTTGCTTCCTTAGAAGGGTACTTGTGTTTATGGGTGGAAGTTTGTTTGTTGATGGATTTTCTGGTTTTCGCTAGATTATTCCAATGATATTTCGTATCTTCGCGGAGACGGCCGCGGTGTCCTTTCTCATGGGATGCTGTGGCAGCGAGGAGGAAGTTGAAGGACATAAAGGACAGGCTTATGATCAAGATTTATAGCATGACAGGTTGCCCCGACTGCGAGTACGTGGAGGAGCAAGTGAAGGGAAACGCCAACTATGAGGTAATCAACGTGGGCGAGCATATCAGGAACTTGAAGGCTTTCTTGCGCTTGCGTGACAAGGAGAAGGCTTTCGACGCTATCAAGCGCTTGGGCGTGGCGGGTGTCCCATGCTTTGTGCTGGAGGATGGCAAGGTGACGTTCCGCCCCGAGGAAGTGGGTTTGAAGTCTCGCCCTGTAGCCGAGGGGGCCGCGTGTAATCTGGATGGCACGGGTTGCTGAAAGGTTTTCACATGGTCGAGAAAGAAAAACGGCGTTGTGGCTGGTGCAATCTGTCTAACCCCTTATACGTGGATTATCACGACAAGGAGTGGGGCGTTCCTGTGCATGATGATGGAAAGCTCTTCGAGATGCTTCTGCTGGAATCCTTCCAGGCTGGCCTTTCTTGGGAATGTATCCTTAATAAGCGGGAATCCTTCCGCAGGGCTTTCGACGGTTTTGACTATCGGAAGATAGCGCGGTATGATGACCGGAAACTGGAAGACTTATCGCGAGACGCGGGCATTGTTCGCAACCGCTTGAAGATAAAGGCGGCCGTGACCAATGCCCGTGTGTTTCTTGAGACGCAAGAGGAATATGGCTCCTTCAGCCGATACCTTTGGGGATTTACCGGAGGAAACATCCTTTACGAGACAGGCCTTGCCACCTCTCCGCTGTCTGACGCCATTTCCAAAGATCTTCGCCAGAAAGGCATGAAATTCATGGGTAGCACGGTGGTCTATGCCTACTTACAGGCCATAGGTGTCATCAATTCCCATGAAAAGGGCTGCTGGAAGCATGAGGGAGCCATTATTCGGCAAAGGCCTTGAAAGCCTTTGGCAGGTACCGGATGATATCGCTGGCGATGAGGCTTTCCTTGCCCACTTCCTGCGCAGCCAAGTCTCCTGCCAATCCATGCAGGTACATGCCCACTCGGCAAGCGTCGTCCGTCTTGTAGCCACGGGCTAGCAGGGCGGTGATGATACCCGTGAGCACGTCTCCGCTGCCCGCGGTGGCCATTCCGCTATTTCCCGTGGGGTTGAACTCCACTTGGCGGTTGGGAAGGCAAAGAGCCGAGTAATGGCCTTTCAGGATGATATAGGCACCCATTCTTTCCGCCAGCTCGCGGGCTTTTGACAAGCGGTCGTAGCAGTCTGTGCATATATGTCCCGCTAATCTGTCAAACTCCTTGGGATGGGGTGTAAAGACGAGGCCTTTGGGCAAGTGCTGTGTCCAAGCCCTATGGCTGGACAGCAAATTGATGGCATCAGCGTCTATCACCATGGGGCAAGTGGTTCGCCTGATTTGGGATATCAGGGCGATGGCAGTGTCTTCCTGTCTCCCCAGGCCAGGGCCAATGCCTACGGCCGCATAGTCTTCTATGTCAACCGCTTCCGAGAAGCGGGTTTCGTCATGGTCTAGTTGCAAGACGGCTTCAGGCACCGCCAACTGCATCACGTTATAATTGCGCTTGGGAGTGTGGATAGTCAGCTTTCCCACGCCGCTGCGCAGGCAAGCCGTGGCGGCTAGCGTTGCCGCGCCCGCCATGCCGTAACTGCCCGCTATCAGCAAGGCGTGCCCCATCTCCCCCTTGTGGGCATAGTCGCCTCGGGATTTTATCAACGGGCGAATGTCGTTCTCCTGCAAGATGCGGGTGTCGCATTCCGCGTTGGCGATGAATTCCTGTGAGAGGCGGATGTCTAGGGTTTTCGCCCTGCCAAGATAGACTTGGTTGTCGGCCATGAGCATGCTCAGTTTCTTTTGTTGCAGGGTAAGCGTGAGGTCGGCCTTGATGATGTGATTGCGGATGTTGAAGGTATTGTCCTCACACATCAGCCCGCTGGGAATGTCGATGCTCACTACCTTGGCGGCCGATTGGTTGATGTATTTCACCAGCTCGGCGAATCCTTTCGCCAGGGGTTTGTTCAGTCCGCTGCCGAAAAGTCCGTCTATCACCAACATGTTGGCAGGCAGTTCGGGAGGGTCGAAGTTGGAGGATATCTCCGTGAAGCCTGCCAGTTTGTTGTTTTCCAGTAGCCTGCGCTTGTTGGTCTCGCAATCTGTTGACAGTCCGTGTATGTTAAACAGGTAGACCGTGACCGCGTATCCATCATCAGCCAACAGCCTGGCGACGGCCAAGGCGTCACCTCCGTTGTTGCCAGGTCCCGCGAAAACCGTCACGGGCACTTCTTTGCTCCATTCCGTTTCTATGGCATGGGTCAAGGCTTTTGCCGCTCTCTCCATCAGGTTCAGCGAAGAGATGGGCTCGTGTCCTATGGTGAATTGATCTAGCTCATGTATCTGAGCGCCAGTAAGGATTTTGATGCTCATAATATCGCGAATATAGCAAATAATGTTGAGATATTTCTTTTTTGCGTCGAAAATTAACTGATTATAAGCGGCAATAGGTGGTTTTATGCCATTTTTTTCGTAATTTCGCGCACAATTATAACTTTATAATAAAAGCAGCGATGAGTGTAATCAGAGTGAAGGACAAGACCTTCAAGACCTTTATCCCAGAGGCGGAGATACTGGAGCGCATCAAGGTGGTGGCCGATAGGATTAATCGTGACATGGCCGGTAAGAATCCTTTGTTTCTTGCCGTACTGAACGGATCGTTCGTGTTCGCGGCCGACTTGTTGCGCATGATTACCGTGCCTTGTGAAATCTCTTTCGTGAAGTTGGCCTCCTATGAGGGAACGGCCTCCACGGGCAACGTACAGGACTTGATTGGCGTTAACGTGCCATTGGAGGGGCGCACGGTAATAGTATTGGAAGACATCATCGAGACGGGAAACACCCTGGGCCACTTGGTGCAGACCTTGAAGGGAAGGCAGGCGGCCGACGTGAGAATTTGCTCTTTGCTGCTGAAACCGGAACGTCTGAAAGTGCCTTTGAAGGTGGATTACGTGGTGAAGGAAATCCCCAATGACTTCATTGTGGGCTATGGACTGGACTATGACCAGCAAGGCAGGAACTTGAGGGATATTTACACCATTGTGGAGGAAGATTGACAGAATAGCATAATAAATAGGTATAAGAGATGAAGAATATCGTTATTTTCGGAGCGCCAGGGGCTGGTAAGGGTACCCAGAGCGACAAACTGATTGAGAAATACGGACTGGGACATATCTCTACGGGTGACGTATTGCGTAATGAGATCAAGAACGGCACCGAACTGGGAAAGACCGCCAAGGGATACATAGACAACGGGCAACTGATACCCGACGACTTGATGGTCACCATCCTGGCCAGCGTATACGATGGCTTTGGCAAGGAGCATGCCGGGGTCATCTTTGATGGCTTTCCCCGCACCATTCCCCAAGCCGATGCCTTGAAGAAGATGCTTGCCGAGCGTGGGCACCAGGTGGCCGCCATGATAGAGCTTTCCGTTCCCGAGGACGAGTTGATGGCCCGCCTGCTCAACAGGGGCAAGCTCACTGGCCGTTCCGACGACAATGAGGAGACCATCAAGAAACGCCTCGATGTATACCACAACCAGACCGCACCCCTCATAGACTGGTATGAGAACGAGGGCATACACCACCACGTGGAGGGTCTTGGCACCGTGGACGAGATATTTGGCCGCATTTGCGCGGTGGTAGATGCTTTGGACTAATCAGGAAGAAGATGGCGGAATCCAATTTCGTAGACTACGTTAAGATACTGTGCCGCTCGGGTAAGGGGGGCAGGGGATCCATGCACCTGCGCCACGTGAAGTATAATCCTTACGGCGGGCCAGACGGAGGCGATGGCGGACGTGGAGGAAACATCTACCTGAGAGGCAATCACAACTACTGGACGCTGCTGCACTTGAAATACCAGCGACACGTCTTTGCCGAGCATGGAGGCAATGGCGGCCGAGACAAGTGCCATGGCACCGACGGCAAGGACACGTACATCGACGTGCCTTGCGGTACGGTGGTCTACAACGCGGAGACGGGAAAGTTTGTCTGCGATGTCACTTACGATGGCCAGGTAGTACTGCTGCTCAAGGGCGGCAGGGGCGGACTGGGCAATTTCCAGTTCCGTACCGCCACTAACCAGGCTCCCCGCTATGCCCAGCCAGGCGAGCCGATGCAGGAGATGACTATCATCATGGAGCTGAAGCTGCTGGCTGATGTCGGCCTGGTGGGCTTCCCCAACGCGGGTAAGTCTACGCTTCTCTCCGCCCTCTCCAGCGCACGCCCCAAGATAGCCAACTATCCTTTCACCACGCTGGAGCCTTCTTTGGGCATCGTGGGCTATAGGGATAACAAGTCGTTCGTGATGGCGGACATCCCGGGCATTATAGAGGGAGCCAGCGAGGGCAAAGGTCTCGGACTGCGTTTCCTGCGCCACATAGAGCGAAACTCCCTGCTTCTCTTCATGGTGCCAGGCGATACCGACGACATCAAGAAGGAATACGAGATATTGCTCAATGAATTGCGCCGCTTCAATCCCGAGATGCTGGACAAGCACAGAGTACTTGCCGTGACCAAGAGCGACTTGCTCGATGACGAGCTGATAGAGATGTTGCGGGAAACGCTGCCCGATGACCTCCCCGTGGTGTTCATCTCCTCGGTGACGGGCTATGGGTTGACCGAGCTGAAGGACGTGCTTTGGCAACAGCTCAACAGCGAGAGCAACAAGTTGCAGGCCATCACCTCCGAGGAGACGCTCGTGCATCGCGACAAAGACATGGCCAAGTTCCAGGAAGAGATGAAGGCGGAAGGCGAGGACGAGATAGAATACGTGGACGCGGAGGACATCGAGGACTTAGACGACTTCGAGTACGAGGAGGAAGACCAATGATTCCTGTGCTCCACGAGTATCAGCTGGCTTCTGGCGTAAGGGCTTTCTCCACCACCCGGCAAGGGGGAGTGAGTGAGGGTGCTTACGCTTCTTTCAATATCAACGCTTATTGCGGGGACGATCCCGCTTGTCTGGAGGCCAACCTGGCCTCGTTGGCAAGGGAGCTGGGCTTGCCGCAGTCCGCTATCCTGATGCCCCACCAGGTTCATGGCGAGCAACACGTCTGCGTGGAGGCGGATTTTTTGTCTAAATCTGACGAGCAACAAGCCGATTTGCTTGACGGAGTAGACATTATCATGACTCCCTTGCGACAGGTGTGCGTGGGCGTGTCCACCGCCGATTGTGTTCCCGTGTTGCTATATGACGAAGTTCGGGGCGTAGTCTGTGCCGTGCATGCCGGTTGGCGTGGCACCGTGGCGCGGGTAACATGCCAAGCCTTGCGCGTGATGGCCGAGCGTTATCGCACCGAGCCTGCCCAAGTGACCGCTGTCATTGGCCCTTGCATTTCATTGGAGGCTTTCGAGGTAGGCGACGAGGTCTACGAGCGTTTTCAGTTGGCTGGTTTTGACATGCCCTCCATCTCCCGTAAGGACGGCAAGTGGCATATCGACCTGCCGGAATGCAACCGCCAGCAACTCGTGAGCATGGGCGTGAGGGCGGAAAACATACAGGTTTCCGGCATCTGTACCTACACTCACAGCGACCGATTCTTTTCCGCCCGCAAGCTGGGCACGTTTTCCGGCCGCATTTATTCAGGTATCTTTCGCCTGTAAGATACTTCCCCATTCCCCATTCTTTTTTATTTATCCTATTTCCCGTTGCGTGGACAAATCGCGGGAACATGGTATATAAAGCGCTTTCACTTACTTGGTAAACTCGTTTCAGCTAATATATAAATCTGTTCCACGTCGTGAAATAGCTATTCCACGACGTGAAACAGCCATTCCACGACGTGGAATAGTTATTTCACGACGTGGAATGCGGTTTTTAGTTAACTTCCCCCGCTTTATATGCCTAGTGCGGGAGATTTATTTCCATAGTGTTCCCAGTTTGTAAGGCATTGTCTTTCGTGAGAGACGGCTTCCTCTTTCGCGGGGAATGGCATCTTCGGTTTTCACGAAAAAATAACAGGAAAACCGAAACAACTTATGGATGTTTTTCGTATATTCGCGACGTAAAACCTGAGTGGTTAAAAGTAGTTATGTTATGAAACAGGATGTACACGCGTTGCTGTCAGAGGTAGAGAGACTGATAGGCAAGGCCAAGAACCCGCTGGGACTGAGAAAGGCGTGGGAATTGATTTCCAAACACAAGAAACTGTCGCCCGAAACGCTGGACCGCATAGCCCTCTTCGCGGGCTTCCAGAGCTGGAAAGACTTCTCGGAAGCCCTCCATGGCGAGGATGACGGGCAAGCTAATTATGACGTAGAGGAGAAGTGAGGGTTTCCCAAGGAGGGCGTCGGCTTTTTACAGGAAGCCCATCCGGTATTTTGACGGATGTGGAACGCTGGCTCCCAGCCACTCTTCAGAGACAGAATTTCAGTGGGACCAGGACTTTACACAAACGATTAGAAACAACAACGCCAAAGTTTCTTGCCCATAGTGAGGCGTTGAAACTTTGGCGTATGTATGCTTTTGACCTAAGCAAAAGCCATGGGGAAAGGGAATGCTGCTTATTCCTTTCCCTTGGCAATGGTCTTCTTCTCGGCGATACGAGCCTTCTTGCCAGTGAGCTTGCGCAAGTAGTACAACTTGGCACGACGTACCTTACCGATCTTGTTTACCTCGATAGAATCGATGTTAGGGGACTCAAGGGGGAAAATACGCTCTACGCCCACGGTGCCAGACATCTTGCGCACGGTGAAACGCTTCTTCTCACCCTCGCCGTTGATCTTGATGACCACGCCGCGATAGAGCTGGATACGCTCCTTTGAACCCTCAATAATCTTGTAAGCGACTGTTACGGTGTCACCAGCCTTGAACTCAGGAAACTTCTTGCCGGTGCTGAAAGCCTGCTCGGCAACTTTTATTAAATCCATTGTTTTAAATTAGAATTTAGTTGTTATTAATCCTACGCAACATGCCTGGCAACTCTTCTGTCGGCAGCGGTTACGCGGAAAAGTGGTTGCAAAGTTACGACATTTTATCCACACAGCCAAATTCGCGGCCAGATTTCTTTGTTGATACGCCTTTTTTACTTAACTTTGCCTCGGTTTTGATAGCCTAGGATATGCCTGTGGGCGGATTACCGCTCGTGAAGGCAGAGGGTGTCAAGCGGTAAACAACGAGAAGCGATGAACAATAGAAGCAAGATTTTCGGCTTGGCCTTCTGCGCGGCTCTCGCCCTGCAGTGGGGTTGCTCGTCCCATTACGCCGTTAGTGGTGTGGAACGAGCGCAATTGTTGGTGGACAGTCGTTATGACAAGGCTCCCGACAGTGCTGCGTGGAAGTTCATTTCCCCTTATAAGCGTCAGGTAGACAGTATCATGTCTCCCGTGGTGGGAACCATCGCCACCGACATGGAAGCCCTGCGCCCGGAGAGCTCCCTCAGCAATTTGCTGGCTGATATACTGGTATGGGCTGGGCAGGCTTTTGATGAGCGGCCCGACTTCGCGGTATACAACATGGGCGGCATTAGGGCATCCTTGAGCAAGGGGGAAGTTACTTTCGGAGACATCGTAGACGTGGCCCCTTTTGAGAACAAGATATGTTTCATGACGCTTTCGGGCGACCAGGTGATGGCTCTCTTTCGGCAGATGGCGAGCCGAGGTGGTGAGGGGATTAGCCATGGAGCTCATTTGGAAATTACCCCAGACGGGCAGTTGCTGGCGGCCACATTGAATGGTGAGCCTATCTCGCCTGCCCGCGAATACCGGGTGGCCACGCTTGATTACTTGGCGGAGGGCAATGACCAGCTGGTCGCTTTCAAGGAAGGTACCCAGAGGCTTTTGCCCCAAGGAGAAGCCAACAACGTGCGCTTTGTCATCAGTGAGTATTTCAAGGAGCGTCAAGCCAAGGGAGAGACAGTGACAAGTGCGGTGGAAGGGAGAATCGTCGTGAAATCTCAAAAATAGTGAATTGATCCATGAAAGCTGTAAGATACATATTGCTGGGTGTGGCTTGTGCCTTGACATTAACGGTGAGGGCGCAAAAAGAGCTTACGATATTGCATACCAACGACACGCATAGCTGCGTGATGCCCTTGAACAAGAACCTCGCCGACACGGCGATAGCGGACAGGGGTGGCTTTCTTCGAAGGGTGTCCCTGGTGAAAGAACAAAGGACGCAAGACCCCGAATTGTTGCTGTTGGACAGTGGAGACTTCTCGCAAGGCTCTCCTTACTATACGCTCTTCAAGGGAGACGTGGAAGTGGGGCTGATGAATCAAATGGGCTATGATGCCGCCACCATAGGAAATCACGAGTTTGACTATGGGCTGACAACATGGCGAGGTTGTTCCGCTTGGCTAAGTTCCCTATCGTTTGTGCCAACTACGATTTTACGGGCACTCCCCTGCAGGATGTAGTGAAACCTTGGGTAGTCTTAAAACGAAAAGGACTGAAGATAGGTGTCTTTGGCTTGTCGCCCGAATTGGAGGGTTTGGTGTCTCATCAGAATTGCGTGGGCGTAAAATATCTAGACCCCGTGAAGACGGCTTTGGAGGTAGCCACCTTGTTGAAAAAGGAGGAGAAGTGCGACGTGGTAATATGCCTGTCTCATTTGGGATGGGGTGTTTTAGGCATGGATGATGCCATGATGATAGCTGGCAGCCGATATATTGACGTGGTACTGGGCGGCCATTCCCATACGGACTTGCCCCATCTGGAATACCAAGAGGATATGGACGGCAAGCGTGTGGCCGTGGATCAAAACGGCAAGAGTGGCGTGAAGATAGGCAAGTTGACCCTGCTGCTCACTCGAAGTAGAAAGTGAGCGCGATAATCTTGGTGCGTGCCTTGTTCACCGACAGCGTGTAGGGCAATAAGTTCTTGTCTTGCACGGTGTTGGCATAGTTGTTGTCATAGGTGTCCATAAGGCTGTACATGAATTTCAGCTCCGGGCGCAACTTGAAGAAAGGCAGGTAGAAGTCGCAACCCACGCCCACCTCCAGGTAAACATCCGTCTTTTTCAGCCGCATGTATTCCCCGCTGTTTCCGCTCAGGTTGAACATGGGACTGACTCCCGCCAGCAGGTAAGGCCTGTGGTTGTTGTATCGGGGCGCGGCGAATATCAGCTCGCAACTCCCTGCCATGTAGGCGGTTTTCATGTCCTGGCTCACCTCTGTGGGGTTGCCTTGCGCGTCGGGCAGGGTGTGGTTGCGGTAAGTGATGTGCCTCGTGCCGAAGTAAAGTGTGGGGGCGAAGCGGAACTGGAAGTGCGTGCTGAGTCTTAACTCGGCCAATACGCCCACGGTGAAGCCTGGATCCCAACGGCTTTGATCTGTGGAGACCATGGAGTGGACTTCGTTGCCTTGGTCGTCTATATAAACCGTGGGGCCGGCGTTCACGAACTCAATGTCTTGCAAGTGTGTGCCCACCAATACGCCAAAGTGCAATTTGCGAAGGTCGGTATAAGGCCTGTTTTGCACCGTGCGCTCTTGGGCGGAAAGGGAAAGTGGAGCCAAGAGGCATAAGAACGATATGATGGATATGAGTTTCTTCATGTCTTTATAACGGACAAGACGGTTTGATATTGCCTCGGGTTTTATTTCGAAGTAGTATAAATTGCGAAAAAAGCATACCCATTTCTAGGTATATTCGGTGGAAATGTTTACCTTTGCATCTCGGAAACCGACATTTCCGGCATTGATTTTACACAAACATTATTAACAATAAAAACTAAAGAACTATGGCTTACGTAATTGGTGACGCTTGTATCGCATGCGGTACTTGTATCGATGAGTGCCCCGTAGGAGCTATCTCTGAGGGCGAGAAGTATTCAATTGACCCTGATGCTTGCACAGAGTGCGGCTCTTGCGCCGCTGTTTGTCCTAACGAGGCAATCAGTCTTCCATAACAAAGGGAGATTTCTTTTAGTTACATAAAACAGGGGCAGTCTCCTTCGGGGACTGCCTTTTTCTTTTCGTGGAAAACGCAGTAGTACTGCATTCGGGGTTTCAGTACTACTGATATTCAATTTCAGTACTACTGGTATTCGTTTTCAGTAGTACTACGATGTAAAGTCACTAGAGTTAGTGGAAGCATGCGCCTCTGCTCTTTCTGTTTTCACTCCGCTCCGTAAGCGTGGGCAATTTCCAAGATGTAGATGTCGTGATAGCCTCCCTTCCCCTCACCATACCATTGGGCGATGTTGGAATCCAGGAAGGAATCGGGCGACATGCGGTTCTTGTATAGCTTGCGGCATTCCAGGGTGAGGCGTGCTTGCTCAAAGGTCACGTTGCCCGATGGCGTGGCGATGGGCTTCAAGCCAGTCAACGCCATCTTGTCCGTGTCCCTTCCGGAGCGGGAACCGCAAATATTGTACGCCTTGCGCATTTCCTCTTCGTGGCCAAGGAAAGAGAGCGTGAGCGTTTCATTTTGCTCAATGAATTCATGGGTATAGCGTTCTGGGCGGATGAAGATGACGGCTACGGGTTTGTTCCATAGCCACCCCACACATCCCCAAGAGGCGGTCATCGTGTTGAAATGTTCCTTGTCGCCCGAGGTCACTAACATCCATTCCTTGCCAATGGCGGTAAAGAAGTTGTCGGGCAGTTGTTTTACGTTTAGCTCTTTCATGTTTTTCTTATACATTATATAATATAGAATACGAACGCGAATATAATAAAATTTGGCGGAAACCTGCCCGCTTGTCGTGGGAATTGAGTAATTTCGCGGCAAAACCAAACAGAAGATGATAGACAAGCATATCCGAGAGCAGGTGATAAGCCTGATACGTCAAGAAGTGGTGCCGGCCATAGGCTGCACCGAACCTATGTGTGTTGCCCTTTGCACGGCTCGTGCCCGTGAGGCTTTAGGAACAATGCCGGAAAGGGTGGAAGTGTGGTTGAGCGCCAATATACTGAAGAACGCCATGGGAGTGGGCATACCTGGCACGGGAATGGTGGGCTTGCCCATCGCCATTGCCTTGGGTGCGCTCATCGGCAAGAGTGAATATCAATTGGAAGTGCTCAAGGACTTGACTCCACAAGCGCTGGAGGAAGGCAAACGGTATATAGGAGAGAAACGTGTGGCCATACATTTGAAAGAGGGAATAGAAGAGCGGTTGTACGCCGAGGTGGCTTGTTATGCGGCAGGTCATAAGGCTACCGCTATCATTGCCCACAGCCATACTGGTGTTGTTTTTGTGGAGAAAGACGGAAAGAGTTTGCTGGACACGCGGGGGACTGGCGTAGCCGAGGCGCGAGAGGATGGCATATCGCTCAACATGCCCCTGGTGTATGAGTTCGCCACTACGGCTCCCCTGGAGGAGATAGAGTTCATGCTTGAGACGAAGGAAGTGAATTTGCGCGCGGCGGATGAGGCTATCAAGGGCAATTATGGCCACAACCTGGGCAAGACCATAGATCGCCCATTGAGCCAAGGCATCTTTGGCCGTTCCATATTCTCGCATATCATCGCCAAGACCGCTTCCGCTTGTGACGCGAGGATGGGTGGGGCGATGATTCCCGTGATGAGCAATAGCGGAAGTGGCAATCAAGGCATCTGCGCTACCAATCCCGTGGCGGTATACGCCATGGAGAACGAGAACACTCGGGAGGAGCTGATACGCGCCTTAACGCTGAGCCATCTCACTGCCATTTATATCAAGCAGAGTCTGGGCAAGCTGTCTGCCCTGTGTGGTTGCGTGGTGGCCAGCATCGGTAGCAGTTGTGGCATCACCTATCTGATGGGTGGAGATTATGAGCGAGTTTGTCGTTCGGTGAAAAACATGATAGCCAACCTGACGGGCATGATTTGCGACGGAGCCAAACCCAGCTGCTCCCTCAAGATAGCGTCGGGCGTGTCTACGGCCATTCTTTCCGCCTTGCTTTCCATGGAAGGAAAATGCGTGAGCTCTGCCGAGGGCATCATAGATAACGACGTGGACCGCAGCATACACAACCTTACCTCGATAGGGGCTGATGCCATGCGCTCCACCGACGACATGGTGCTCAATATCATGACGCACAAAGGGTGTTGAGGGCTTTTGGAAGGGGCTACCAGCCACGCTTTTGTAACTCCTTCCATATTTCCCAGAAGCACTCTTCGTGTTTGCCTTCGGCCATGAAGGACTTGATGTCACCTGCGCATGCTTCATGCCATGAAATGGCGGAGTTGGTCATTTGCCGCTCCTTGGGTACGCTAAGGTAAATGTCCAAAGCCTCTTTCACCTTTCCTTGCATGGCTAGGGCATTGGCGTAATTCCCGAGGTGGTATAAGTTGGATTGCTGGTATTTGGAGAGGGAGTGGTACATTCTCTCCACCATCTCAGCGTGTCCACTTTCCAGCACTTTCCATACATCGTTGATCGTGATTTCGTGAGGGTTTTTGTGGCAATTGAAAATCTTGCCGCTCTTGATGCGTTGTGCGCTGAAAGTCCTGATGTCTTGCCTGTACGTGCAAAACGCGGTAAAGTAACCAATTCGGTTCATCGTTGCCAGGGTTGAGAATTTCAAGGAGTTACCTACCTCCAAAAGCGTGAGGGTGGAATGGTTTTTCCTGTTTTCCTGGTTGTTGTAAAGCTCGTACCATGGAGTCAAATAGAGTAGCGTCCGGGTGACGGGATGTCCTTGCCCTGCGGTGTCGTATGAGATCTCTATAGGGTTGGAATCCAAGATGGCCTCCCACAAGATGTCGTCCCATCTATCGTTTTCGCCTACTGTCTGTCTCACGATGTCATTCGTCGCGTGGAAAGACTCAATGGTCGGGAATTGGAGGAATATCTCCTTGTTCTCTATGATGTCATGCAATCTTACGCCATAGAAGTTGCCCTCTTTCCCGAAAATGATGTCATTTGAGTATGCCACATAGTCGTAGGACTTGTTTTTGAGGGAAAACAGGATGTAGGATGCCTTCTTGCGCTCCGTGTCGATGGCTTGTCTTGTGCTTTCAAAGCGGTCCTCGATGATGTCTTCGGCGGGTTTTATGAACTCGGTGTTTTCCATGTCATCCCTGTACATGTCATCTTCCTCAAAATGTTCTTGTGTGGAAATGACGTGTTTGATTCCCAGGTACTCTTCGCGATATTTTTCTTCAGCCCATTTCTTCGCTTCATCGTATTGCCACCGCTTTGTTATCGTGTTGCTGAGCTCAACGCGAAATCTCTTGTCGGAGGTGAGCTGGCAAATGGCTCCTTTAATGAAATCTACGATCTTTTGGCATTCGTCCACGATTTGTTTTTCTGCGACACGTATCACCGTCCAGCCGTTGTTCAGGAAGTAGGCATTGCGTATGCTGTCACCACACCCCATATAGTGGATAGGGCCGCGGGAGACAATGTCGTAGGGCTCGTCTATTTCTATGTCTATGAATATATTCTTGCTCCTCCATGTGATAGCAATGTCGGGTTTGTATCCATAGTTCCTGTTCAGGACAGGCTGCGAGATGTCTCGTAAGATTTCAATTTCTGGTTCTATTCCCTTTATGCGTTGCAAGGCTTCGGCCAGGATAGGTTCTACTATTCCCTCCGTGGCGTATTGTCGTGAACTGTATTTCAGGATGGGCGTGTCTTTAAAGGGGACTAACAAGGCTGGGTAAGAATATTTCTCGGTATCGATGGGGTCAACTTGCTCGTAGGTTGTTGTCCCAAGATATTCCAGTCCTTCACATTCACTGCTATGGTTTGTGGTGGCTCGTGGCCCGAGGTTTAGCCCTTTATGTGGTTTGCGGATATTCGTAAAACGAATGGAGCGGGTGTATGTAATCGTGCTTGTTTTGGATGAATGGAGAGGGGTGCCCTTTTCATCTTTTGATATAGGAGATAGTGCCTGTTGTAGATATCCCCTTTCTTTTACCAACAAACTCACTTTTGTGTTTTGTGGCGACGGAAGCACAAAAGAAGGCGAACTCCTAAAAGACACTTTTCTTTTTTGTGTGGTTTTTCCTATTTGTCGTGTGACGACATCGTAATGTGTTCTCGGATGTACGTCTTTCGTTGACCAGTTGCCAAACTTTCGGATCCTGATTGTTTCGCCTTTTGCCAAGGATTGGCTGATTTCGCGGAGCATGGCGTTTAAGAACTTCCTGGAATATTCCAGGGAAAGTCCAGTCTTGCGGGCGATGTGCTTTATCAATTCTTTTTTGTTCATGGTACGGGGATTGAATGGTGTATTAGGGATTGAACTTGACTTGAATACAAAGTTACGGAAAATCTATGGAAAAACCTCCAAAATTCGGCAGATTAATGCAATATAATCTGTGAATTAAGCAGTTAGGGGAAAATCACGGAAGTTGGGAAGAGGGCTGAAAACCGTTTCTAAGCGGATTGAAGCAGAAGAACGGTTTCCTATCCGTTACCCGATGAAAGTGCAGATTTAACAGTCGCCGTTTTATTTGCTTCGTTCTGCGTAGGTTTGCTTGTCAAGGTTTAACTCGTTGATTTATAGTTTTGCAACCAAAAAAGGACGAGTATGACAAGGAGCACATTTCGCGTGCTGTTCTATGCGAACGGCAGCAAGGAGAAGAACGGAATTGTTCCCATCATGGGACGGGTTACAATCAACGAGACGGTGGCGCAGTTCAGTTGCAAGCGGAGCATCGCAAAGGAGCTTTGGGATGCAAAGGGCAACCGTGTCAAGGGCAAGAGCCGAGAAGCGAGGGAAACAAACTTTGCGCTTGACAACATCAAGGCGCAAATCATCAAGCACTATCAGCGCATATCCGACCATGAGGCGTATGTCACGGCAGAGATGGTGCGCAACGCCTATCAGGGCATTGGCAGCGAATATGAGACGCTGCTCAAAGCCTTTGACAGGGATAACGAGGTATTCAAGAAACGTGTCGGGAAAGACAGGGTTATGGCAACTTACCAGTCACGGGTACGAGCAAGGAACCATGTAGCGGCATTTATCAAATCGTTCTACAAGCGCAATGACATGTCAATGTTGGAGCTTACTCCCGATTTTATCAAGGAGTTCGCTGCTTATCTCTCAACCGAAGCAGGCTTACAAAACGGGAGTATTTGGGCAAACTGCATGTGGTTGAAAAGTGTGGTGATGCGTGCGCACTTCAACGGGCTGATACCGAGAAACCCGTTTGCGCAGTTCCACATCAGCCCGAATGTCAAGGAACGTGAGTTTCTGACGGAGGACGAGTTAAAAGCGGTGATGACGCACGAGTTCGCAGACCCGAAGCTGGCATATATCCGTGACCTGTTCGTGTTTGCGAGCTTTACCGCACTTTCATTCGTGGACATCAATGAACTGACCACTGACCGCATCGTGGAGGTGAACGGCGAGAAGTGGATTATCTCCAAGCGTCACAAGACGGGCGTACCGTTCCAAGTGAAGTTGCTGGACATCCCGTTGCAGATAATTGAGCGTTACCGACCGTTCCAAGAAAACAACCTCGTGTTCCCCAACCTGAACTATTGGTCCATCTGCAAGCCGTTGAAGAAGATGATACGGGAATGCGGTGTGAATAAGGACATCAGCTTTCATTGCTCACGTCATGGATTCGCTACCCTGGCCCTCTGCAAGGGTATGCCGATTGAGAGCGTAAGCCGCATTTTGGGACATACGAACATCGAAACGACCCAAATCTATGCGAAGATAACCGTGGAGAAGCTGGACAACGATCTCACGATGTTGGGCGACAAGCTGAGCAAGTCATTCGGCAACATCAAAGTGGCAGGGATATGAAGCAGACAACAATCACGATGGACGGGTGCGGCAGGGTTGCCATACCGTCAGATACCGCCAGCGTGTGGATGAGCGAAATGGAATTGGTAACGCTGTTCGAGGTAATCACCCCGACACTCCGTGCCGCCATCCGTGCTGTATACAGAAACGAAGTGTTGCAACCTTGCGAGGTGGAAAGTCGCATCAGACTGCCCAACGGTTATTATTCGGATGTGTATGCCTTGCCGATGGTCGTGGCACTTGCTTTCCGTATCAACACGCCCAATGCCGCAAGGGTGCGCAACACCCTGTTGGAACGGTTGTGCTCGCGAAAAAAGGTTGCCTTAGGCAGCAGTCACAGATACGGGTGTTAGGTTGATAACCGCCAATTTAACCATCGTATTTTGTTGAATTGTTGAATACAGTAGATAATGATATATAATAAGATATACTCTCGGCATACACTCAATAAAAGAAAATGGTTGTTGAAAAGAAAGGGCAAACGATAACTCCACTCCGACCTTGCCTTTTCTTTTCGTATCCGTTTGTTGTGCGATATGCTTTTGTTGAGAGATTGTTTAGAATGTATTTCACTATATATCATATTGTTATCTTCTAAATTCAACAGTTCAACATTTTTGTGGTTACCTGCAAGTCGGTACGGCAAATTACACAAACGACACTTGTTATTTTGATGAAATGATGAAAGCATATATAAGCATGAAGAATAACAGTGGTTTACATCCTCATCAAACACTCAACAAAAGGATTTGGCTGATGAAAAGAGAAAGCGGACGCAACCCCACACATCGCTTTTCTCTTGGTGAACGGTTTGATGAAACGCCGATGAAGATTTATTATATTAGTTATCAATATATTAGGATATCCAATCATCAATTCATCGGATTTTCATCCCTCATCAAGTCCGCTGTGGGAACGGCAGCACTATCCCAGCCTGTATGCCCATATGCGGATATGCAATCATGCCGGCACAGCGGCAAGGGATACCATACGAGGCTGGCAAAAAGAGAAAGGCAAAGACAAGCCAACATCACTGCCATAGGCTTTTGAGAAACAAAAAGCCATAGCTCATTAGGGCGTTTTCTTCACGCACCGCTGACGCTAATGCTAAAAATGCCCCAATGAACCAGCGGGGTTGCACCCCTCTGGACACCCCGTTTGTTCCAAAAGCAGCAGCAAGCTGTCCTTTGAGTTGCCCAAAGACTTATGAGTTACTCCAAAGTCGGGGCATTGTTTTTCTATGGTAGCAAGTTTGTGTTTCAGGCGTACCAAAACTGATTAGCCCCATGCTCAAAGAAATTCGATGTTTATATCGTTGCTTAACTTACAACTTGTAGTTACAATTCTCTCTTGCAGTTGGGAAGGAATGCCAATAGAAGATAAATCTGTTCCTTTATCTCTGTGGATGGGAAGAATGGCAAGCCGAGGGTTGGTCAACTCGCAGACACGACGCAACGTGTCTGCCGTGGCATGTCCGCTGGTATGAAGTTGCACCACTTCTGCAAATCGTTTTTGCAAGTATACATAATCTTCATTTCTTGTGTCATCCCTGTTAATGTACCCATTCCACATGGAATAAATAAGGAGAGGCTTTCCTTCTACAGGCAGCATTGGTAAAATCAAGTCCAATAGTCTGTTGAATGAAGCACTCGCCCGTATAAACATAGTAAATCCTTTTTCCTGCATCCATGCTTTCAGCTTAGGATTCTTTTCCGAATAAGTATATATCTTGCCAAAATCAAAACAAGGCGATTTCTTTCCCGCTGTTTCAGAAAATAAAGCAAGGATGTCCTTCTGGTATTCATCGGCCAGTAAAGGACGTTTGGGAAACATGCTTCGAGTAGCATTCTTGAAACTTGCCAGCCGCTCCATATCCGTTGACGAACAATGAACAAATACATACTTATGCTCTTTTATCAGTTCGGCGGCTTTTTGTGACAATACACTTTCGGTCAGGATGGTTTCATCCTTTCGGGCAAGCATGGTTCCTTCTATAATTAACACATCCACTTGACCAATATACTTTTGAATCGTGAGTATTAAGCCCTTGCTAAGATAACCATGTCCACGGAAATCGCCCGTGTGCAGAATGCGTTTCCCCTCCGCTTCTATCAGGAACATATAGGCATCGTAGGCAGAATGGCTGACAAAATAGGGGGTAACCACAATGTCTCCGAAATGTAATTTTTGGTTCTCGTGAAACGTATGCATCCCGGAAGCCACAGTTAAGGCATGACGATATTTTTGTTGCTGGGACAACTCACGTAGAAAACTTAATTGCTTGTATTTCCTGTAAACCACTTGTTTGGCGACCTCACCAATGTATTGCGGTAGGTTATCTGGCACGTGGTGGAACAATCCGATATGGTCGCCATGGTAATGCGTATAGAGTATGGCAGAACAACCTTCCGTAATTCCAGCTATCGCACAGTCATCGTCATAAGCATCTTCATCTTCCGCGTGATTGGGTAGATTATGTCCCAAATCAATGATGATGCTTGCTTGGGGTGTCGATATGCGGGTAATCTGTCCACCTATCTGTGTGGCACGGTGAATGGTTATTTGCATAAGTCCGGATAATCTACGATAACGGTTTCAAACAATGTATTTTCATTCAGCCCCTCTATGGCATTTTTGCGTTCTTTCCTTCCTTTGGAAAGCTCGCCTTTGTAAGTATTTACTATCAACAATATAGGCTTTAAAGCGATATGTTCTATTTCGCTTTCACCATCCCATAGGCCTATCCGTTTTTTTATCCGCAATAACTTGGTATAATAATTCTTCAGCGTTTCTGCATGTCCACGGATAAAATCACTGTATTTTGTCATCTGTTCAATGATTTCAGGCTCCTTGTTCTTGCTTCTCAAACGGGGATCGGTTATCAGTTTCAACTCAATAAACACCAATTCTTTCCCTCTTAATTCAACCAAGTCAAAACGGATGAGTTCTGTATCGCTTATCCGATAGGCGAATTCAGAATCGACATAGCGTTTGGGGAAACGCAATTTTAGTTCTCCTTGAATCCATTTCTCGTTGGATATATATACTTTGTTATGTTCGTCTGCCTCTTTTCTTTGAGGAAGCTTGTGATATACTTCACGGATTCCTTTCTTTATGAACTCTAAGCCCTCTTTGCTTTGAAGCATATCTGTGCAATCTTGATACATATCAGTTTCATCGGATTCCTCCAAATACTTCCGATGCGTCTCTGCTGTAATTTTCCCGCCAGTCCATCGCACCAAAGCAACATTACCTCCGTAATAATATACGTTGGCATAATTGTCCTTACGGATTTCCACATAAAGTTCTTCATCTGCCAAGATGTTCTTCCACCATTGGGGAGAGTTATTCTCTAATTCTCGCCATAGGCGGAATTCTTCGTTCAGGGCATCAAAACTGCCGCTTGTGTTAGGTTTGAACATGTTCATGACTATATCATTTATTTCATTTTCGCTGAATTCCCGCTTTATCGGAGTTATTTTCAATTTCCGCGGCTTTGTCTCTTGCTGATCAGCCTCCATTGCGACTGTTACGGCTTCTACTTCATGTTTGTAGTACCATTTTTCACCTGCATAATCGGTCTGAGGCGACAGAGACAAGCCATATTTTTTAGCCCGTAAGGCATATATCATTGCAGAGAAATCCTCAAGATACACAACCTGTTCGCTACAAATCCATTCTCCATTATTATTACGCACCAAATGCCACGTCCGTTCCTTTTGCTGTTCCATCATGCATATTCAAATTTGGGTGAGTCAATCACTACATGTTCTTCTTCGCCTTCATCGTCCGATGTCGGCGTGGCAAGTCGTATTATTCCATTGCGCATCGAATTGTCTATTAATAAAGTCAATGGGTAAATGCCTTTTTCTTCGTCAATGGCAATGTGTCCATCCGATGTTTCCATATAGGCAGAATCGATGCCATAGACAAAGATATGCCGGCTATGACCCTCGATGGCATGGTTGATGTAAGGGTCTTGTTCTGCATCGAAAGCATTCCCTTGTGTCAAGTCCATGCCATAGCTCAAAAACGATGCCGCATTGCACGACTTTTCAAGCAAGTGCATAGTGGCTGAATTGGCATACAGGTTCAAAGCGTATTCGCAACTATGCCGCTGATGGAAATCTCGTTCAAATTCTTTCACTACATCGCGGAATGTCATGCTATCGGACTTTCTACGCCCGTCATGATAATCTTCAGGATTGAAAGTATAAGTTTCTATAATCTCTTGTTCCATAGACAAATGGATTTTGCTGTACAAAGAAACAGATATTTATCGACAAAAACGAATTTTGTGCCAAGAATTCATTCTGATGTGTTTTATTTTTGTATTTTTGCATCTGTAAGAGTTACCCGAACAAGCAAAGCGATGCAGACCACGGCTATTAGGACGGTTGCCAACTCATTACCCCAAAACAAGGTAATCATTCTAACTTTCTTGATTTCAAAGAGGTATATTCCCTATACAGATTTACGGAAATTTTCTTATAGCGGTAAGGATTTTGGGATTCTTTTTATCTGATGGCGGGGTATAAGTTTTCTTTTTAGGGATATAGTATCTCAACCCGTCATGAGATACTATCTCAAGTGCCAGTGAGATACTATTTCAAGTACAGATGAGATACTATCTCGTTTTTTGTCCCATAATTGCCTCAACAGCCAGACAAGACATTCTGGCTTAGTGGCGGGCACGAGTCAAATGACAGGACTCGATAGGGCACCCAGTACCATGCCCGTCCTCCTCATCACTGACACCCGTTAAAATGAAGATACCTTCATCGACCCGCGAAGGTGTCTTCGCAAGCCAACGAAGACGCTTTCATTGGCCAATGAAGGTATCCTAAGATATCCCGCCCTCTTTGAATATCGATATATAAATGAAATCACCCTGCAAATCCTCGATTTGCAGGGTGATTTTTGTAGCGGGAGTGGGTAAACAACCGCTTTTTTGCATTATAAAACAAGTGAAAAGAAAAGCATAGAAAAGCACATAAATTACTGAATATCTTTTGTTTATACATTTTGTTGAAAATCTTAAAATATGTAATGATTTCTCTTGTTTGCTTGTTTTTTGCTGTGATTTGCACCCTATTTGCACCTTATTTGCACCCTGTGAAAACTCTTAGAATACCTTTAAATATTGGATAAAATAACAACAACGTGGGCGATTTTTAGATTTGTTATGACTAAAAAAGCTAAATAGGGGTTGTAAAAAGGTAAAATATACGCATGGGAATACAACCTATAAAAATAATCACTATATTTGCAAACAAAAAAAGAAATGGGCAAAGAAGAGAAACAAAAGTTTGATACAAAGGGATGGAATACAAAGACGGATAACCCCAAATTGGGGGTTAGGGAGTTGTCGGATGGGCGTGGAAGCCTGTACCTGTTGTATAATTATGGCTATAATGCAGCGACAGGCAAGACGCTAAGGAAAAAGGAGTATTTGAGTTTATACATATTGCCTAACCCACGTACACCGATTGAAAGGCAGGATAACAAAGATACGTTGGCACTTGCCAAGAGATTGAAAGAGGAGAGAGGGCAAAAGCTGTTGGAAGATAAGGAAGGATACAGGTTAAAGCGTATGAGCGTTAACCTGTTTGATTATTTTGCACAATTCATAAAGGGCGCAAAATTGGCGGATACGCACGTATTAGAGGGGGCTTTGAAAAACTTTAGGGATTTTATAGCAAGAGAATACCCGCAATTTGCAAATAGGATAGAGGCAAAAAACCTTAATAAACAGATGATGAGGCAATTTGCGGACTATATAGAGGAAGTGCATACGGGCGAGGGAATAAGAACGTATTGGCAGCGATTTAAACGGCTAGTAAACTATGCCGTGGAAAATAAGGTTATAAGGGAAAGCCCTTGCGTTGGTATAAAGGTAACGTCAACAAACGACATATTGGGAAAGGACATTTTAAGCGGGGATGAACTTAAACGGCTTTTTGCAACGCATTACGACAGGGAAAGCCAGACGATAAGAAGGGCGTTTGCGCTAACCTGTTTTACGGGGATAAGGCATTGCGATTTGGAGAAGCTGACATGGGGGAGTGTAGATTTTGCAAACAGGGTGCTAACCTTTAGGCAAAGTAAAGTTATGCATGATAGCAGCGTAAGCGGTGTGCAAATTCCGTTAAATGATGCTTTGTTGGCGATTATTGGGGATAAACCCCAAGGCGCAAAGGACACCGATTTAATACTCAAAGTGCCTTCATTGGAGGCCAGCAATAAGGCCTTAAGGCATTGGACGAGAAAGGCGGGAATAGACAAGAAAATAACTTGGCACGTTGCAAGACATAATAAAAATTATATCTATCTAAATATGAAGTGATTAAGACTGAAGCGAAATAGACTTGTTAACGGTTTAGAAACCAGCGAACTTCTATATTCTTCCTCATTTTGCATTAAACGAAAGAACTTTCTTACTTTTGCAAAGGTACAAAACTTTACCCGTTTTCACGAATTTCCTAAAACTTTTTTTCATTCACGATTTCATTCCCTTGTTATTTTCACCCCTTCTGAAAGCCACTTCCGACTTGTTGCGTAGAAGCCGCTTTCAGAAACGGCACAAGCAAAGAAAAGCCCACGACGACCACAATGTCACAAGTGACACAGCCCTCGTCGTGGGCACTTCTTTTATATGCTTGTGCAGAACGGACAAGTCCGTTTTATCCATTTTCTTTTTCTCGTCTTCTTTTAGCAGCCGAAATGCCGCCGGATGCAGGGCACGGCAAGCGTGAATCTGCACCTGCGACTATTTCCGGCTGTCATGTCTTCCCTGTCCTCAAACCGTCTTGCCATGCTTTTGCCAAACCGGGCATGGCAGACAAGACCGTTTGAAGACATGTGCCGTCGGCAGAAAACTTGCAACCGCAAGCCATGCACGCATGACAATGACGGTTGCAGGACTTCTGTCACGGCGGCAGGAAAGCGGGGCTTTCCCCTTGTCCGTTGCGCCGCCCTTTGAACTTCCCCGTGGCGCGTTGCGCCATCCTCTATGCTTCCCCCTTTTCCTTCCCGCCTCTCCAGCAAGTATGCCGATATTCCCATGCCGCCATTCCAGACGGCATCAGTGGGTCATTTTCGTTGCAGGGGCAAAGGTAAAGACGGGATTAGGAACACAAATTTTTTAGCCACAATCTCCACACTTCGCAAGCTCAGGTAGTATTCTGTCGAAAAAATTTGCTGAACCTACTCCCTAACCTTTGCATGGCCCCCGAAACGAAAACGACCGATGCGCGGTCGGAAGACGTCACAAGGAAACATCGGACATACGGAGAGGCGAAAAGAAAAAGGACTCGACCCGACCTCCCCATCCGAGCAAGACAAGTAAAAACAACTTAAAAATTGGACGATATGAGAATGACATTGAACGACATCGGAAAGGCTTTGCGGAAAGTATTGTCCGCAGTAGCGAGAGCGGCATGGGGCATTACCCTTTGCGCAGGAGGTTTGGCGGTAGGCATCGCAGGGGAAATCCTATTGGGCGTGTTGAACTTCATGTTCGGCATCCTCACCGCACTACTTTCAATAGTGACAATTATTTGGACATTCATTTGGTTATTAACCCTTTAATTCATAAGGATATGGCGAAAAGAAACAGCAAGACGGCAGCGCAGCAATGCAGGTTTTACGAGGTGGACAACATCTTTGAGTATATGGTGGAAACGTACATTAACGGCAATTTCGGCACATTCCGAGAAATGTACAAGGAGTTGTGCAAGGATGCAAGAAAGGACTTCATTGACTTTCTTTTAAGCGAGGTAGAGCCAATCTATTGGAGAGAGATTTTGAAAGAAACCATTTGACAACCAATCAAAAGAGAACCTTATGAACAAGACAACGGAAAAGATACCCACATGGAGTTTAGGGTACATCATCAACGGTGACATGACGGGACTGACGGACGAGGAAATCCGCATGATTGACGAATGGTTGAGCAAGTGGAAAGTGCAGATTGTCTCACCCCTTACGAACGAAGAAGGCAACACACAGCCCTATTTCTCACGTTATCCCCTTTTCGGACTTCCAGCCGAAGTGGAGGACTGCGACATACTTTACACGAATGACAACATCTAAAATCTGACGATATGAACAAGACAACAGACCATTTCAAGCGTACAATCCAAGCCTATCTGGACAACCGTGCAGCGGAGGACAAACTGTTTGCAGCAAATTACAACAAGCCGAACAAGAACATAGAGGATTGCGTGACCTATATCCTCAATTGGGTACAGAAAAGCGGCTGCAACGGCTTTACGGACGGTGAAATCTATTCCCAAGCCGTCCACTACTATGACGAGGACGACATTGAAGTGGGCAAACCACTGCAATGCCAAGTAGTCGTGAACCATACGGTAGAACTGACTGACGAGGAAAAGGCGGAAGCACGGCAGCAAGCCATCCGCCAATACCAAGCCGAGGAATTGCGCAAGTTGCAGAACCGAAACAAGGCTAAGGCAAGCCAAAAAACAAACGCACAACAAGTTGAACTCTCATTATTCTGAACCTATGAAACCGAGAAACAAATTCGAGAAAGCGGTACTTGCACAGAGCAAGAAACTCCGCCCCATAACCAAAGCACAGATGAATTGGGCTTTCCGTGAGTGCATTGACCATTACGCCCACCGTTTGCCCAAAGGACGCACCACCTGCATGGACTGCGGTCATAGCTGGATTATGGACAAACAGACAAAATACTACACTTGCCCCGAATGTGGGGCAAGGCTGGAAGTGGTAACAAGTTATGTCCGCAAAGTGCAGCAGAAACAATACTTCACCGTTCTTACCACGTGTGGGGAATACCAAGTGCTGCGTATGTACCTCCTTTTCGTGGAGATGGAGAAAGGTTGCAAGGCTGACCCCTATGTACTTGAAATCGGTCAGTACTGGTGGAACAAGGAAGGACGCACGGCGGTTGTCGGCAAACAGCGGATTTGGGGCAGGTATCTTGACCTTTTCTCTTTTGCCTCTCCTATGGCTATCCGGCAGGACAACATCGCCTACGACCACATCGCCCATTCTCCGATATACCCTAAATTCAAGGTGACGGACACGTTACGCAGAAACGGTTTCAAGGGTGACTTTCATGGCATTGTGCCGACCAAGCTCATCCCTGCATTGCTTTCGGACAGCCGTGCGGAAACCCTGATGAAGTCGGGCAATATCGAGCATTTGCGCTATTTTCTCTCCAAACCGCAAGCACTTGACAGATGTTGGCACTCGTACAAGATAGCCATGCGGAACAAATATGCCATAACCGACCTATCATTGTGGTGCGACCTTGTATATCTGTTGGAGAAATTGGGGAAAGACCTGCGCAACCCCCATTTCATCTGCCCGACCGACCTCAAGGCAGCCCACGACCTATATATGGAGAAAAGACAAGCCCAATTGGAGCGTGAACGGGAGCAACAGCGCATTGCAATGGAAGCCGAGCGGTTGGAGCGTGAGCGGAAACGTTTGGAGGATATGGTGAAAGAGAAAGACGAGTATATCCGAAAGAAAGCCGCTTTCCTCAACCTTGTACTGACGGACGGACTAATCATTGTAAAGGTATTGCAAAGCGTGGATGAGTTTTACGAGGAAGGGAAAGCCATGCACCATTGCGTCTATACCAACGCTTACTACAATGATGAAAATTCGCTGATACTGTCCGCACGAATTGACGGAGAACGCATCGAAACGGTGGAAGTGGACTTGCAGACGTTGAAAGTGGTGCAGAGCCGTGGCGTATGCAACTCCAACACCGAATACCACGACCGTATCATCAAATTGGTGGAGGACAATGCCGAGCAGATACGGCAGCGGATGAAAGCGGCATGATTGTATAACAACCTAATAAATACAGATATGGAAGTGAAAATAGAAAATATGGTTTTTGGATGGCACGAAGAACTGCCCGAAATGTTTATCGAATTGTTGAACACGCTTGTACTGACAAAGAACGAGCAGGATGTAAGGGGTGTAATGGAGGTATTCGCCCGAAAGGAACTTTTCAATGCTCTTTTCGCCTTTGGATATGGCGCACACCATTTATGGGTTTATCACAAGAAAAATAAAATCAAAAGTGGTATTGAACTTGTTTGCATAAACGACTGATTCACAAACAAACTCTTTTATTTTCCACTTTTGATTTTATTAGTATTAAATAAGCCCTTTCAGGAAAGCCTTCAGTTTAGGGTCTTTTTCCCAAGACTTCTCTATTGTGGGGGTTCCTATATTTTCATACGCCTTTTCTAATGCTTCTCTTTTTAGCTTAGAATCCGCTCTTGCATAAATTTCAGTAGTCTGTATTGAAACATGTCCGAGTATATCTCTTATGTATATAAGATTAACTCCCGCCTGCAACAAGTGCATTGCTCTGGAATGCCGAAGCACATGAGGACTTACAACACCGGGGAACAATTCCGCATTTTTTATTTTGGCTATAGAAACGTACTTTTGCAATATGTATGTCATACCCGTAGAGGTGAGCTTTTCTCCCCAGCAATTGCTGAAAAGGGGGCGGCTTTGGGTTGAAAACGAATTAAGGTTCTGTTCCTCCATGTATTCCATTAATAATTGCATAATTCCGTCCTCTATCGGAACAATTCTCCTTTTTTTTCCTTTGCCCAATAATTCGACAGTATATGGTTTTGATGTTCTGACAGATTCAGGGGTTAAATCAATGATTTCTTGTACCCGTGCTCCTGTATGATACATTAAAGCCAACAATGTCATATCCCTTCGCCCGTGTTTTGTGTCTTTGGGTATTTGTTCCAATAAATATTTTACAGCATCAATCGTGAGATAGGAAATACTTTTCTTAGAAGCCCTTTTTAGCCGTATGGTACAGATGTCTTTCCATTGTGACATATGCTTTGGGTCTTCGTAAATCATGAACCTGAAAAAAGAACGGATTGCCGCATATCTTTGATTTCGGGTGCTTGCGGAACTCCGGCGTTCATCCTGAAGCCAATTAAGAAAACCTATAACCGTTTTTCGATTGACATGATAAAATGAAAGGTTCTCCGCTTTCACATGCTCCTTGTCCTGCATGTAAGTAATAAACAAGACAAGCGTGTCACGATATGAACGTATCGTATGATGACTTGTTCCACGTTCCTTAACAAGGTACTCCATGAAAAATTTTTCTACACACCTTGCAAAATCTTCATATTCATTCATTCTTGTGTAATATTAAATGTTTTTTACGATACATGCCCCTTATATATACCGGATGTAACGTTTGGAAATTCGCTTATTAATTCCGGATACATACTTTGGGTAAGTCTTAAGTAATGTTCTGTATTTATGGGATTCTTATGTCCCATGAAAGTTGCAAGAATTGGAAGCGTACAGTATATGTCCATCCCGTTGCGAACCATATTAACCATTGTATGAACACATGCCGTATGACGGAGGTCATGTACCCTTGGTCCGTCATGGTTTCCGATATAAGGTATTCCTGCATTGATTATTATCTTATGAAACCAACGGCTTACCGTACTGGAACCGACTCTTTTTCCCGTACCGGAAACGAACAGATAGCCGTTCGGAGCAGTAATGTTTGGAACGGATAGCCTGTCCCTGTAACTTATATACTGTCGTAGCACAATTTCAAGGCTATCGTTTATTGGAACCAAACGCTGAATATGGTTTTTGAGGCTATCCACGACAATAAAATGTCTGTCAAAATTTATATCCCGATTCCGAATGTTCAATGCTTCGTTTATTCTCAAGCCTGTACTATAAAGTAATCTTATTAATGAAGGTAACACCATTAATATTGTATGTGAATGGTATTGACTTGCAATTCTTAGCCTGTCGCACTCTTTGAAGACCTTTTCCATTTCTTCATGTGAAAAGATGTAGGGAATAAAATCTGACGAGGGATTCTTATGTGGATACGGTATGTAGCAATCATTTCCGACCGTACACATGTATTTAAGAAAAGCTGTCATCATCAGTACCTTGGTGTGTATTGTGGTACGTTTTCGATTAACAGATGCCCACTCATACCAGCCATCATACAATTCTTTGGTAATCTGTGTAGAAGTCAGATTGTTCTGTTGAAAATAAATATCTAATTCATGGAAAAACCATTTGGTCTGGGTTACAGTATGTCCGATTGCCTCTTTCTCCTTTATATACGCATACATATATGGAGAAAGCACACTATTATATCTCATTTGATTAACCATATAGAACCCCTCCTTTCTGATTATAAAAGTCATCACTAACCGAAGGCACGGAAAGGGAGCACCGCAACAAGGCATTAATATCAATCTTTAAGTATGAAAGCGTAGTTTCGGTTGTACTGTGCCCAAGCACTTCTGAAATAACTGGCATTGAGATTCCATTTTCTAACATTCGTGATGCTAAACTATGTCTTAAGCTATGAGGTCCATGGTGTTTTTCTTGGAATTTGACACCTGATTCCCGAAAATATTCCACTAAAATACATCTGAAAGTTCCTATTGATAGTGGTCTGATTGGAGGGTTTAGAGACAAAAAGACAGTTTTAATATTCGATTGAGGGCGCACATAACGGAGATACTCAGCCAAAGCATTTCCAACTTCGGTCAATAGAGGAAGGACAACTTCCTGTCCAGTTTTTTGTTGGGTCAATCGTATAACATTATTCTCCCAGTCTAAATTGTCAAGATTGAGATTAACAATGTCAGACCCTCTCAGCCCCAATCTGGAAGCGAGCAATATCATGGCATAATCTCTTTTCCCTTTACAGCTACTTCTGCAGACCGCATTTTCAATAGCCAGCACTTCTTCTTTCTCGTAATAAGAAGGAAGTTTTGTTCCTTTTTGACGTACCATACCAAACAAGAGTTCTGACAAGTCTCTATTCGTTTTGCCTGCCGTGAAAAGATAGGATAGGAAGCGTCTTAAAGAAGAAAAACGGTCAGACTGTATATTATGCCGGGAACTGATAAAAGCATAAATATCCGTATCTGACAATGTAGAAAGTGTGACTCCACGCATTTCCATCAATACTGAAAAGTTATTCAGCTGAAACCTGTATTGTCGAATCGTTTCTTTACGGACACGGTTCTCCTCGCTGTAAATTTTTATAAACTCTAACGCAGCCAAACCGATTTCTCCCGGAAATGGGTAATCCTTGTATTGGTATCGAGGATGTTGTGGGATAACAAAAGTTTTTTGTCCTTCAATATAAGCATTTAATGCCTGAATAGCAGGTATTACTTGTCTGCATCTGTACTTGTTTACACTTTGCTCGTATAAATCGTTGATACATTGTTCGCCTATTTGGGGAACATATTCACATACATCATGTGACTCCATGTATCTGCAAAGAAAGGCACAGCCTTTGAGACAGCATCTTATCTGCTCTGCCGATAATTTGTAGATACAAAAAACCTTTTCCGCAAAAGGAATCAAATCTTTACGGGCTACTGATTTTATTTGCATAATCCTAAATATTTAATGGATGGCGACTTTGCCAACCCAATGCAATAATAAGAATTTTGAGTGATATTATCTATAAAGATTATCATAAGTATCACTGAAAAACAAGTATTTATAAAAAATAGTAGGCTCTAGTTAATTATACCGTTGCAAACTTGACGTTATAGTTGTTCATAGACAGTCCAAGCAGTTCGTCGGCCTGGTCATTGCAGAACTTCAGCACGGTCTCTTTTACTTTGAACCAGTTGAGATAGTCCTGCATGTACTTGGTTGCGACACCCCAGAATGTTCCGTTAAGCCACTTCTTGAGCCTGTTGTGCAATGAATTGACGTGTTGGATATGGTAAAATCCCCTCTTGACGTGCCTGCCAAGGTCGGCCCTGATTACGACATGCTCGATGTGGTTGTCCATCGCATATCCCTTGTAGCTGACATGGCCGTCAGAACATAGCACCGTCCCTTGTGGCAGAGGAGTGTGCAGGCTTTCCGTGATTTCCGCCTTCGTCAGCCGTCCATAGCCGCAAAACGTCATGTTGAGGTCGTTTTTCCTGTCCGCAGTCACTATTACGGTCGCCTTGTCCTTGGATATGCCCTTGCCTTTTGTCTCTCCGCCACGTTTGCGAGGTTTGCGTTTCAGATGTCTGCAGCCTTTATCGGACTTGTCAAAGAACGTCTCGTCGCTTTCGGTTATTCCGGAGAACGAACCGCCTTCATCCTGCTTCAGGGAACGCAATATCTTGTGCCGCCAGTCGAAGGCCGTCTTCTTGTTGATATGCAAGGCGGCGGAAATCTTGTCAAGCGACTTCTGTTCGGACATCAGGCGCATGTATGCCTTCACAAGCCATTTCTTGTGAAGCTTCTGTTGCCACGTGCCGGTATATTCGGTGAAAGTCCTGCCGCAGTCCTTGCATTTGAAGCGTTGCGTTCCGTGGTCCTTGCCGAAACGGTAGTAACGCCTGCCGCCGCAATGAGGGCAGCAACCCTGCTTTTCCAACAAGGCTGATAGGCGCGAGCTTTCAGGTACTGTCGCTTCACACTGTTTGTTCGGGCTCAATGCCTGCACCAAGGATTGCCGTTCCGTCTCTGATAAAGACTGTGCGGCTGACAATATTTCACTATACGTCATGATATTATCCTTTTTTTAATGGATATGCAATTAATATGCCATTTTACAACGTATTGTTAAACTAGAGCCAAAATAGTATTACTTACTTTTGATTTTATTTTTCTTGTGATAAACCCATTTATCAAAACCTTTTGATAATTGGGTGACGCAGAAAAAGGCATCCGACCCCGACCAATGTTTGGAGAACAGATTACTGATTGTTGAATTTTAATTGATAAGGCTATGACAACGAGAATGACCATTAACGGAGTAAGCACCTGCCAAACGGCAGGAACGGAGAAATACGAGAGTTTCCAAATGAGTATCGGTAGGAAAAGGCGCACTTTCGTGCAATACGACTATCGCCATACAGACGGAGAGTTGTTCTCCTGCGTGAAACCCACTTTGGACGAGTGCAGGCGGCTGCGTGACGAATGGATTAAAGCGAAGGAGGACAGGCTATGACAGCAGGCTATGATACGCTGATAGTTACGTTCAGCGACCCAATCAAGGTATTGGACAATATGTTTTCCGATGTGGACGCATGGGGAACTGACACCCTCAAAGGATGGGTGGAGGACTATGAAAGTACGAGGTTTACGCAAATAAACGAGCATACGGCAGTCATCACTTCCGAATACAACATGCCCTGCGTAAAGGAATGGCTCACACACTGTACGACTATCGCTGATATGAGAGAATTTTGAGTGCGTGGCGGTGAACACCACCTCCCACACTTACCATTAAAAGAAAAAGCATCATGAAATACTATTTTATACTGACAGACGGCAAGGACGCATGGTTGCAGTTCGTTTACCTCCCTTCGGGAGATTATGTGTCCGGCTATATCCGTGACCTGCGGAGCGTGGGAGTATCCGTGCATGACTATGACCTATGGACAAAAGATACACGCCCCATTGCCGAGCGTACCCTTGAAAATATCCGCCAGCGGATGAACTTCAAATAAAAAATCGGGGTGGCAAAAGCCACCCTTAACAAAGGACAACTTAAATATAGACGATGATAGCAAAGACGATTTTAGAACAGATGGGCGGACGCAGGTTTGCCGTCATGACGGGCTGCAAGGATTTCATAGGCTTGCGGAACGGGCTGCAAATGAGCCTTGCGAGGAACAAGACTTCCGCCAACCGCTTGAAAGTGATATTGGACGAGGATACAGATACATACACCATGTATTTCTACCGCCAGTCCATGACTAAGCACTTCGACATCAAGGTCAAGGAGATTGCCAAGTACGAGGGAGTGTATTTTGATATGTTACAAGACATATTCACGCAGGTAACGGGACTATACACCCGTTTCTGACCCTTCGGCGGGTGGCGGAGTTTGCCGCCCGCTACTTTTGACGGTGAGCAGGAGGCGGCTCAAAAGTAGCAAAAAGCCCTTTTGTTCCCATCTTCGATAAATAGGTATCATAAAAATAATTACATGATATGGACGAAATCAGACAGAACGGCAAGACCGTGTTATACAGCGAGGACGGGAGAAGCATCCCTATGTTCTTCAATAATCTGACAGGCAAGAATTTCAGCGGCAAGGAATACGAGGACTATATCCGATGTGTCGCTTTGGCAGACATGGGATTTAGTCCGGGTGTCATTGAACTTTGCAGGAACGGTAAGATCATCAAACAAGGTGTCATACCGAATGTGATACCATAAATGCCATACAAGGAAAAAGAACCGATGAAATTGCTTCATCGGTTCTTTTTTATCCCATAGCCTCACGGCTCATATAGCAGCAGGAACTCCATTTTGCGCCGCCGCTCTATCGAGCGGACGGTTTTGCCCTTGTACCGGCAGTAGGCTGTGTATTCACGGTAAATGTCCCTGTTCCCGGCTTCCAGCTTGCGGACAAGCCCGCTTTTCGGATGCCCACCATGACCGAGCAGCACCCCTTGCCCCACGTTATAGCTCAGGACGGTCAGGAGCAAGGCGTCTTTTCCATACTTGCGGAACAGCCTGTAACGCACCGCCAAATCCTTGCGGAGCAGGGCTTCCGCTTCCGCCTCCGTCATGCCGTAGGACAGCTTCTCGTTTGGCAGCCTGCGGTGTCCGTAGCCGTAATACGGGTAGTCGGAACGGTCATGCAGCCCCTCGTACTTCTTTACCAGCTCGACGGCTATGTCCGCTTTCGGGTGGCTGTTGAACAGCGCCAGCAGCCGTGCCGTTTCCTCCGTATCCTGTGCCGGCAGGCTGCCGCAGAGGACAGCCGCCAGCAGCAGGAGCAACGCCTTGCGCATCATCGGCTGACGTTCAAGGTGTCCGACACCGCTGCATCCGAGTCGTTGTTGAACTCGACTTCCCACTCGAAGGCATTGCCGAAGTTGTCCTCCACCGTGATGGTCAGGCTCTGCGACTCGTCGCACTCCGAGGTGTAATACAGGCGGAACTTCTCGTTCTCCAACAAGTAGCGGTCGTTGGGCAGGAATACCAAGCCGTTATCCAGCTTCAGCGTGCCCTCGCCGTCGTATTGGAAATAACGGATGGTATAGACCGCCCCGTCAAACTCGCCCTCACGCACCAGCTCGCAGCGTATCTCCGCCGTTTCGCCCTGCGCCAGTTCCTTCGGCACGGGCATGGTCTCCACCGTGAACGGGTAGGCTTGCGTCACGTCCAAGTCATCATCGCAGGCGGTGAAGCCGAAGGAGAGCATACCCACACAGAGGGCAGCAAAGGTTCTTACTATGTTTCTTTTCGCTTTTTGGTTCAATTTATTCATGTTCATAATCTGTTATAGTCTGATGGATTTGTTTTTCTTTTCGTTCTCGCTTTGAGCCTGCCTTTCGGCAAGCACCCTTTGCCGGTGCTCGTTCAAGTCCTTGCACCCGTCATAGATGCCGGAGCAGTTCGATACCCTTCCGCCGTAGCGTGCAAGCAAAACCCCCAGCGTCCGCCGTCCGGCTTCGTCATTGTCAAGGTAGCACTTTATCCGCCCGTAGCCGTCCAGATGCCGGTACGCCCTCGCCACGTTGGACACCGAGTTGAGCACGAGGTGGTCTTCCTTGCCGCCGATGCCCAGCGCACGGGCGGAGAGGTAGTCCATGAAGCCCTCGTACACGTTGCATGACGCCGAGCCGACCGACAGCAGGGTGACGTCCTTCGGCGGCACGCAGCCCTTGAAGAACGGGTTGCGTATCTCGTAGCCGCCGCTTTCGTTGCCGAAAGCCACGGCGAAATACCGCTTGCCGTGCGTGGAGTAGCGCATCTCCTTGCAGTTCGCAATGGCGACGGCGGACGGTATGCCCCTCTCTTGCAGGTAATGGAGCAACGCCCGGTTCTGTAAAGGCAGCACCTCCACATCCTCGAAGCTGTGCCCGTCGGAACGGTGCGTATCAACGGCTTTTTGCGGTCCATAGTCCTGTGCCGGCATACCCGCCACTTCCGCCACATACCTCGCTTGCGTGAGGAAGTCGCCCGTCTTGATGAACTCGCCTGCCAATGCGAAGATGTTGCCGCCCTTGCCCTCGCCGAAGTCAAACCAGAGGTTCTTCTCCGGGTTTACCTTGAAGGAAGGCGTATGCTCCTCCCTGTAAGGCGACCTGTACCAAATTGCATTGGCACGCCTTTGCACGGGATGATGCCCCAGCCGGGCGAGGAAGTCCTCTATCGGAAACCGTTTCATCGCTTCTATGTCCATAGGCATCCGTCAGTTGATGATGAACTTGACACCTATCCCGTACTCCGTATGGCACACCCCCATGCTGCCGCCCCAGAGGAAACGCTCCCTGAGCGAAGCCGTCAGCGCGATGAAGTCCGCGAGGTACACCTCCATGTCCAGCGTGGCGGCGCAGCCATAGACGAAGGCATCCCCGTTATTCAGCCTCGCCCCGTCGTACAGCGTCTTTTCGCCCCAGTTCACCGTTTCATATCCGGCAAGGGCTGACGCGCCCGCATAGAGGAACACCACCTTTTTCGCGTCCGACAGGAAGTTGTAGTAGAAGCCGCCCTCCGCCGTGAACTGCGCCGCAGGGATGGTCGTACTCCTATAATCATGGTTGGTTTGCAGATATTCCATCCCGTACACCCACTTGTTGCCGCCTCTGGCGTAGCTTGACAGCGTGGCTCCCAGTACATAGCCGTCCGCCCCGTTCAGCCCGGCTTTCAGTTCGATGCCCCGCATCTTCGGCAGGCACCGCTGGGCTTCCGCCCGTCCTGCCAGGAGGACGGACAGAAGCGTTACAAGGAAAAAGACTCTCGCTTTCATCGCACGCGCAGTTCGTTGATGGTTTCAGCCTGTACCAAGTCCTCGTTCTCCACGGTAAACGTCTGGTGGCGTCCGCCGTCCTTCTCGTTCATCTCCACCACGAGCTGCTTGCCGTCGGGGATGGTGAACTTCGGAAGGCAGAACACCGTGCGTTCGGACTGCTTCCCGGCTACACGGACGGCGTAGTTGTAGGCGCGGAGCGGGAACAGCACCTGTTCCTGCATGGCGGTACGCTTCGCCACCTTCTTGTCCACAATCTTGAACGTGATGTAGTCCACGTCAAACGGCACATTGCTCTGGTTCTTGATTTCCGTGTGGAAATACAGCAGGTCATTGTGGACATAAATCCCTTTCAGCAGGTACTGGATGCCGAAACGCTTGCAGCCAATGTGCTTCACCTTGCGCTTGTCCTCCTTGTGCAGCGACTTCATGATGAGGTGTACCAGCATCGGGCTTTCGCTGCCCAGTTCCTTCAGGTAGATTTCCTGCGCGTTGTTCGGTCGGTTCACCGTGCTGCCGTCGTGGATAAAGTCCTTCATTTCCACGTTCAGGATAAGCGGCTCGTCGGCGTACTTCACGTTAAAGGTATAAAAGCTGCCATCCTCCGTGATGACGCTCATGTTCGTCTCGCTGCGGAAGTCCCTGACCGTCGCCTTCACACGGATGACGTTCTCCGCGCCGTCCGCCTTGCCCGCTATCAGGTTGGGCGAACCCAGGTCCACATAACGCACCGCCGCCGGAAACAGGATGTGGACGGTCTTGTCATACGTGACTTCCAGACCGTGCGGCGGTATCATGCGGTCGAACATCAGCTTTTTCGTCAGACCGTGGTACAGGTCGCCGTCCTCCTCCGTCTGCGGATAGACGTCCTTCACCAGTTCCAGCCCGTCCTCCTTGGCGGTGGCGGTGCTGTCGTTCGTCACTCCCTGCGCGTAGGTCGCACAGGCGATGCCCATCAGCAGGGCAAACATTGTCATTACTTTCTTGATACTCATTTTACGTTGGATTTAGTGGTAAATAAAAATTGGTTTGTTGATTATTTTTTTCTTTTTTCGCCTTTATGTTTTTAGGCTGTTCATTCCTTTTCTTGGTACAGCAGCACCTTGTACCCCGATTTCAGATGCACCTTGACCGTGCGCATCTTCTTCGAAATGTACTGCGAGATGCCCTGTATCGCCCCTCGCCCCAGATCGGAGGCGAGCTGCGCCCCCGCGTCGGTCGATATGTTGATGCTGCTGCCGAGCGAGCTGCCCATGTTCGCCCCGATTTCCTTTGCCGCGTCTATCTCCATCGAGCCGGGTATGAAGATGCCCGCCTGTCCGTCGCTGTCGTACACCTCCAGTTCCACCGGGATGATGCTTCCCCCGTGTTCCAGCGAGGTGATGCCGATGCCGAGCCTTTCGCCCTGCAACCGTGCCGCGCCCACAAGGAGCGTGTTCCGGGGAATGACGCGCCCCGACACGCGCATCGGCTCCAGCAGCCGGAGCTTCACCGTCTGCCCGTCCGTAATGGTCTGGTCGCCCTGCACGCAGGCGGCGATGGTGTTCTTTTCCGAGGCTTCCGCCGTGCCGATGGCGGTGTGGAAACCGTAGTTCCGTTCACCTGCGTAGTCAGCGATAAAAGCCGAGTCCGTCATGGGCTGCGGCAAGGCGGATACCACTGCCGGACGCACCCCGCTTACCGGTTCAGCCTTCATGCTCCTTTCGTCAGCCTTGGCGGATGTTTCCGTCCCTTCGGGCTGTGCGGTCTGCCCGGCATTGCCCTTCCCGTTCTGGTACTTCGCCGCCAGTTCGTAGGACTTTTCCAAGAGCGCGACCTGTTCCTCCATCGAGGACGGCTTGCCCTCCTGCGCCATCAGCATGGCTTCCAGTTCGTCAATGCGTTCCCGAAGTTCCTCCTTTTCCCGGTCCTTCTTCGGCGGCTCGTAGAACGTGCCCAGCGAAGTGTTCAGCCGCTCGTAGGCGGCAGCGGAGGTGCGTATGCCCGCCTGTTGCTTATCAGCACGCTCATTTTCGGACGGTTCCGTCTGCGTCAGGCGGTAGTCGTCCGATGCAGCCGCCGTGTCCGGCTTTTCCGCGCCGTCGTGCCAGAATGAGGACAGGTCGCCCACCATGCCCCGGCGTTCCTTCTGCCGGTTCTCCAACTGCAACTGCTCGTAGGCTTTCGCCTTGTCACCGATGATTTTCGAGTCTTCGGGCAGGGGCATGTCCGTGTTGAATCCCTGACCCTGCCGTGCCTTCTCCCTGTCCTCGGAGGACGGCGCGAAGATGAGCCACATACAGCCCAGGAACAGCAGTCCCATCAGCGGATAGACCAGCATCTTCCTGCGTTGCTGCCGCTGCTGTTCGGTCAGCGGCTTCTTCTCTTTCGTTTCATTCTTCTTCTGTTCCTTTTCCATACACATTATTATATAGGTTCATATTCTCCTGCACAGGCAGGTCCAATTTCTCGATGTGCCGTATCTCCATTGCCCCGTTCCCCTTGCCGAAACCGGTGATGGCGGTGACGGTCATGTACAGGCAAAGGACGGCGAAGAGGGCAAATGCCGTGAGGACTATCCCCAGACGCGCCTTCGGCGGCAGGGCTTCCAGTTTCCTGCGTACCCTGCCTTTCAAGCCTTCAATCAGAGTTTTCATCTTTCCCATACGCGCATCATCTTTCTATGGTTCGGATGTCCTTGTTCTCCAGCACCGTGAAGCCCTCGATGGTAAATCCGTTCGGATTGTCGTCCGAGCGGCTCGCGTTGAGCAGGCGGCAGGCGGTCACGAGCGTGCGTTCCGTCACGTTGCTCTCGCGGATAATCATCTGCCTTGCGTATGTCCTCGCCTCGTAGGGGTAACGGTCAAAGTTGCACACCACGCTGTCCACCTGAAGCACTTGGTTGATGTTGCCGGCGATGATGCGGTTGTAGAAGCCCTTTTCAGCGAAGTCGGCGTAGTAGTTGTACGCACTCTTGTCCGCCAAGAGCAGGGCACGCTTCACGTTGTGCTCTATCGCGCTTTTCTCCGGTGAGAGCGTGAAGAACAGCTCATGGAAACGGCGCACGTGTTCCCTCGCTTCCGCCGGACGGTTCTGCGACAGGTCCTGCGAGAGCGCGAGCATCAGGCTCTTGCCCCCGTCGAGGACGTATATCTTCTGCCGTTGCGCTTCGGCGAAGCGGAAGGCGCACACCACCGAGCAGACCACCACGAGGGCGCAGGCTGCCGTATAGACGATGCCGAACAGACGTATCTGCCGGAAACTCGTCTCGATGTTCTTTAGTGATTTGAATTCCATTTTTCTTTTCGTCTTTCTTTTTCTGTTTGTAAAATCATGTTTCGGTATCCTTTTTCCGAAGTGGCACTTCGGGGAGGTCAGAGTGGCACATAGGCAACCCCAATGTGCCACTTCGACCGTTCCGGCTGTTACCTCTTGAACACCTTTCCAGCCGTTCCCTTGATGAGCTTCCCTGCACGCCCCGCCACGTTTCCTGCGGCTGCACCTGCCACGCTGCCGCCCAAAGCCCCGGCGGTCCCGATGTTCTTGTTATAGCTGCCGATGCCGCCTCCGGCTTGGATAATCCAGCCCGCCACCGTCGGTATGGTGAAGTAGCCGACTATCCCGATGATGAGGAACACGATGTACACCCCGTCGCTCGCGTCCAGCGAGAAGTTCGGGTCGGTCTGCATACGCTCGATGTCCTGCTGGAGCATCAGTATCTGGATTTTCGCCAGTATGGTGCTGAACAAATCCGACACCGGAAGCCAGAGGTAAATCTGTATGTAGCGGCTGAACCACGCCGAGAGCGTCGAGTGGAAGCCGTCCCACACGGAGAAGGCGAAGGCTATCGGTCCCAGTATGGACAGCACCACGAGGAAGAACGTCCGGAGCGTGTCGATGATGAGCGCGGCTGCGGCGAACATCAGTTCGAGCAGTTCGCGGAACCAGTCACGCACGCTTTTCTTGATGTTGTACGCCGCCCGGTCCATGTACATCCCCGTCATCGTCACGAGATCCGAGGGCGACCAGCCCAGTTCGTCCAGCTGCCGGTCAAACTCCTCGTCCGAGGCGAGGTAGGCGGTTTCCGGGTTGCGCATCAGCGCCTCGTACTCCAGTTTGTCCTTCTGCTCCCGGTACTCGTTCATGTCGAAGGTCTGTTCTTCGAGAATCCCGTGTACACCCTGCACGATGGGACTCAGCACGCTGTTCATCGTGCCCAATACGATGGTCGGGAAGAACAGGATGCACAGACCTAATGCAAAAGGTCTCAGCAGCGGGTACACGTCTATCGCTTCGGCTCGTGCCAACGACTGCCACACGCGCATCGCCACGTAGAACAGTGCGCCCAGCCCGGCAAGCCCTTTCGCCACGCCCGTCATGTCCGCGCAAAGCGGCATCATCTCGTCGTAGAGCGAAAGGAGTATCTGGTGAAGGTTGTCGAACTCTCCCATAGCCTACCAGTACCTTTCGTTAGCCGTTCCGTACAGCGACATCACCCGGTCCATGTCATTCTTCTTCCTTGCCCGCAGGTAGCTCACCGAGATGGTCTTGCCCGTGTAGTAGCGCACGAGGTTGCGGTAGTTCATCAGGCTGCGGTAGGCGTTGTCGATGATTGCCAGCCGTTCCGCGTCCGAGAGCGACATCCCCGTGACGTTCACCACGTTCTTCAGGTCTTGCAACACGTCCGAGCTTTCGTCTATCAGCATGGCGTAGCCCGACGAGATGGCGGCAAGCTCCTCCGGTGTATAGTTCTCGTCCGAGAGCATCTTCTGGTAGTTTTCCACATAGATTTCGGAGATTTCCATGACCAGCCCGATGCTCTTCGTCACCTTCACGCCGCCTCTCACCACGTCATGCACGGATTTCAAGGCGTCGTAATACTTCTTGCCCTGCTCAAAAACCTTCTTGGTTTCCAGAAAGCCGTTCAGGGTGTTCGCCTTCGTGCCCGCCGTTTCCACCATCTCCTTGGCGGAGTTGATGATGCTCTGGGCGAGGTTGCCGGGGTCGGACACCACCCACTGGGCGTTTGCTGTGCCCGCACCCGTGAGGCACAGGCAGACCGCTATCAGCGGCATTTTCAGTTTTTGTCTTATTCTCATTCACGTTGGATTTAGTGGTACATTAGTTTTTTATTGTCCTTCCTTCTTTTCGCCATCCGAAGCGTCCTCCGTGTTCACCCGTATGTAGTCGCCGTTCGGCGAGAAGGTCAGCACGTCCGTTTCCTCGTTGTATGCCACGTCGATGCGGAAGCCCGTGTTCATGTAGAGGTTGCCGTTCTCCTCCCGCTGGAGCAGGTAGGTTTCCGGCTTCAGCCTGCGGCGCACGCCCGACCGCCGGAACAGCGTCACCTTGTAGTGTTCACCCTCCTTGTACACCAGTATGTCGGGTCCCGCCTCCGCACTCTGCCAGTTGCCGCAAATCTTCTCGCGGACGTCTTCGTTTTCCTTCATTACCGTTTCGCAGGCTTGCAGCATCAGCGACGCCAAGCCAATCAGACCGCCGCAAAGCAGCAGCCGTTGTGATTTTGTCAGTTCAATGTTCATTTTCTGTTTCAATTTTTAATGTCGTTGAATAATCTGTTTACTGTTTTTCTTCTTTCCGCCTTTCCGCTATCTGCCGTATGGCGGCTTCCATGTCGCCGCCCAGTTTCTCCGCCAGTTCGCGGACTTCCATCTTCTCCGTTTCCTCCGTCGTGTAGGCGAGGTACTCGTGCATGGATACTTCCGTGCCGTACACCGCCGACTGTGTGCCGCCCAGCCCTATCCAGACTTCCTTGTACCGCCTTGACGGGTCATTGGACTGGTTGATGGAGAGTATCTGTGACTTCTCCTTTTCCGTCAGCCCCAACAGCCCCTGTATCTGGTCAAAGCGGTTCATGAATTTTCTTTGGTCGAGCAGTATCTTGCAGTCCGAGTTGTTGATGATGCTTTCCTTCACGATGGGCGACGAGATGATGTCGTCCACCTCCTGCGTCACCACAATCGCCTCGCCGAAGTATTTTCTGACCGTTTTGTACATATAGCGCAGATAATCAGCCATGTTCGCCGAAGAAAGAGCCTTCCAAGCCTCTTCCACGATGAGCTGTTTCCTTACGCCTTTCAGCCGCCGCATCTTGTTGATAAATGCTTCCATGATGATAATCGTAACCACTGGAAAAAGCTCGGCATTATCCTTTATTGAATCAATTTCGAAGACCACGAACCGCTTGTGCAGCAGGTCGATGTTCTCCGTGGAGTTGAGCAGGAAGTCGTACCGTCCGCCCCGGTAATACTGCCGGAGCGTGGTCAGGAAGTTGTCGATGTTGAAGTCAGTCTTCGCCACCTTGATGTAGCGTTCCTCCATCTCCTTGCGGTACACGTCCCGCATGTACTCGTAGAACGAGTTGAATGACGGCGTGACGCTCTTGTCCTGCTGAATTTTCAGGATGTAGGCGTTCACCGCGCTGCCCAGCTCCGCCGACTCCGTTTTCGTGGCGGGTTCGTTCTCGCTTTTCCACAGGGTGAGCAGCAGCGTCTTGATGCTGTCCTTCTTCTCCACGTCGAACACCCCGTCGTCCGTGTAGAACGGGTTGAACGAGATGGGCTTTTCCTCCGTGTAGGTGAAGTAGATGCCGTCCCTGCCCTTCGTCTTGCGGTGTATCATCTCGCACAGCCCTTGGTAGGAGTTGCCCGTATCGACCAGCACCACGTGGGATCCTTGTTCGTAATACTGCCTGACAAGGTGGTTCATGAAGAATGACTTGCCGCTTCCCGAAGGGCCCAATACGAACTTGTTTCTGTTCGTCGTAACGCCCCGCTTCATCGGCAGGTCGGAGATGTCGATGTGCAGCGGCTTGCCGCTTATCCTGTCCGCCATGCGGATGCCGAAGGCGGAGGGCGAGTCCTTATAGTTGGTCTCGCCGGCGAAGAGGCACACCGCCTGCCCGATGAACGTGTGGAACGCTTCTTCCGCCGGGAAGTCCGCCGCGTTGCCGGGGATGCCCGCCCAGAACAGCGTCGGGCAGTCCGTCGTGTTGTGGCGCGGCACGCAGCCCATTGAAGCCAGCTGGCTGCCCACGTCGTTCTTGATGCGTTTCAGCTCCTCCGCGTCGTCGCTCCACGCCATCACGTTGAAGTGGGCGCGGACGGACTTCAGCCCCTGTGAGTGCGCTTCGTTCAGGTATTCCTCCACCCACTCACGGTTGATGGCGTTCTGGCGGCTGTACCGCGAGAGCGACTGCATGTTCCTCGCCGTCTTCTCGAAGCGGCGCAGTTCCTCGTCGCTGTTGCCGATGAACACGTACTGGTTGTAGATGTGGTTGCAGGGAAGCAGCAGGCCCACGGGAGCGGCGAACGACAGGCGGCAGTCCGAGCGGTCGGTCGAGAGCCGTTCGTAACGGCTGTCCGTGGCCACCGCAGCGGGCAGGTCTTCCGTGTCCGACAGGGTGTGCAGGCACAGCCGGTTGTCGCCGATGCGCATCTCCCTTGCCGTCATTTCCATGTCCTCCAGACAGTCCACATTGCCCGGCGAGAGCGCGAAGTACCTGCCTATGATGCCCGTTTCCTTTTCCGTGCCCGTAAGCTCGTCATCGGAGAGCCGGCGCAGCCGGATGTTCCCCGAATCGTTCAGGATACGCGCGAACTGCTCCACCGCCTCGATGAACTTCACCGCCGTTTCCTTGTCCTGCATCTCCTTCGGCACGATGTGCCCCCGGCACAGGGTGTTCCAGTTGCTCTGCTGCCTCATGCGCTCCTTCGTCGTCTTCGTCAGGAACAGGTAGCACTTGTGGTGCAGGAACGGGCGCTCGTTGAAGTGCATCTCGTAGCTGCGGGCAAGGAAGCCCATGCCCTCCCTGCCTGTGTCGGGGCGGTACCGCTCCTTCACGTACCAGTCCTGCTTGTGCAGCATCGAGTAGTCGGGCAGCACCTTTATCGCCTTGCACCACGTGGCATGGATGGCCTCGTATTCCTCCGCCGTGACGGTATAGACCTCCGGCAGTTCCACCTCGAAGGCGGCGGTAATGTCCGCGTTCTTCGAGACGATGCAGCCGTGCTCCACCGAGAGCAACGGGAAGCGGCTTTCCAGCGTGGTGGCTTTCATTACATTTCTCATACGTTTCTTCCTTTCTTTTTTACATAAGACAGTCTGCACTCGGGAAATTGAGAACAAGTTCTCTTTCCGCTCGCTTGCACTGTCTTTCGTCTTAACAGATTGGACACCCGTCTGCGGTGGAGCACATGGCGGGGGCGCATCCGTGCCGCGCCCAGCTTCATCAGCCCGTGTTCGCCGTACTTGGCGTTCAGCCGGAACGTGAGCCAGACGGTGGCGGAAGCCGACACCACACCGAAGCCGATGCAGAGCCACTGGCCCGCGCCTGCCATGTACAGGATGACAAAGAGGATGAAGGCGGCAAGCAGCCCGCCTGCGAAGATGAACAGGTATTGCGCCTTCAGTCCCTTGAACTCCACCGGACGGCCTATGCCCTTGTTGATAGGGTATTCAGCCATTGTCCTTACACCTTATTATATATGTATGGGAATGTCCGTTTATTAAAGGAAGAACGAACGGAGAATCGTCGCGCTCACAATCAGGAAGATGCACGCCCCGAACCAGCTTGCGGCGGTCTTCGAGGTGTCGGGGTCGCCCGACGAGAACTTGCCGTACACCTTGATGCCCCCGATAAGCCCGACGACCGCTCCGATGGCGTAGATGAGTTTCGTGCCGGGGTCGAAATAGCTGGTCACGAGGTTGGTAGCCTCATTGATGCCCGCCATGCCGTTGCCTTGTGCGGACGCTGAGATGTTTGCAGCCAGCAGAAGGGCTGCGAGAATGATTTGTTTTTTCTTCAATGTCTTTGTCATAATCGTTTCTTTTTTTGTGCCTCCGGGTTGGATAGTCCCTTTGGCGGTTGATACTTGTTTTTACTTCTTGCGGCTTTGGATGAAGCCGGCTTGTGGATTTAGTGGTTCGGTGGCAAGCCGGGGTTTAGCCGTAGTCGATTTTCTTTTTTCGCATCATTGTTTCGTTTTACTTGTTATACAAAATCACGGATATTGAAATCCTCAATATTGTCCGGCACGTTTGGGACTGTAGTCCGTACCGCCATCGGGGTCGGTTCCTTCCGTATGGCGGCGGAAACGCTGTCCATATAGAAGTCCATCAGTTCGTTCAGTTTCCTGCGGGTCGCTTCCGAACTCTTTTCTATCATCGCGAACAGCTCGTTGCCCTTCATGTCGCAGAACACCATCCCGGCATGGCGGCGTTCCTCCCTTGTGACTACCGGTTTCTTTACCGTCCGCATGGCAAGGTCGATGTCCTCGAAAGTCAATCCTCCCGCCTCATGGGGTTCACCGTCATATTCCTCGTCCTCGTCATATTCTGCCATGTCCGACACGCGGCTGTCTGCAAACACCTCGTCCAGTTCCCCGTCGGGCACTTGGCGAGGATGGCGTTCCGGTGTTTCGTCGGCAAAGGTAACGTCCTTTTCGTCCACATCTTCACTTTGGGCATCCGTGGCAGCATTTGGCTTCATTGTGGCAGCTTGTGGCTTCCTTTCCGCCATTCGGAACCGGCTTTTCCCCACAATATCGTCGGGCATTCCTTTCATTTCGCAGTCCTTCCCCTTGCCGTCTTCCGCCTTGTTGTCTTCCCGGCGTTCCCAAGTCAGGTAGATGACCATCCACAGGTTGAAGGCCATCATCAGCACAATCAACAGCTCGGCCATGATTAAAGCGGTTGAGAGGATTCACGGCGTATCAGGGCATTGATGTCGTCCCCGTAGGTCCGGAGGTGTTCCTCCAGCACGTTCTCGATATACCCGCCGATGGTACTGCCGTTCACGCCCAATGTCCGCACGATACGGGAGAGTTTCCCGTGCATCTCGCGGCTGAGGTAAATGCACTGGCGGTGTGTCCCCTGCCGGGGCTTCAGGTAGCGGAGGAAGCCGGCAGCCTGTTCCGTCCGGGCGTCGTCCACGATGTGGATGACCACATCCGCCATTTCCGGGTTCTTCACTTGGGGAGTGTCCGCCTCCGGGCAGCCATTCCCCTTTTTCTTTGTTCTCGCATTAAAAAATCCCATCTTGTTTTCGTTTTTAAGGGTGAATAATCAATAAATGTCCTCGTAATTTTTCCGGTATAACCGGCGGATCACTTCCTCGTACTCGCGGAAGTGTTGCTCCAGCACGCGGTCCACATAGACCGACAGCGTAAGCCCGTTTTTCCCGATGACTTGCACGATGCGCTGTATCCGTTCATGGTAACTTTTGCGGATGTAAGCGGTCTTGCCCGAACACACGGGAACTCTCGGAGCGTATAGGAAGCGTTCCAGATAGGCCTCTTCTTTCTTCGCCTCTTCCTTTCTCGTCTTTGCCTGCGGCTTCTCCGCCGCGCTTGCCGCTTTCTCCGGGGCATTTCCTTCCGTCACGGCCTCTTCCGGGGCGGCGGGCGCGGGCATCTCCGGACGGAACGAGTCCAGGAACTTGCCGGGGTCAATATCGACATCGAGTTTCTTCGCCATCGGTTCAACGCTTTACGATGCCGAGTATTTCTTCCGCAAGGGCGTCGATGCCGCTCCCTTTTGCCAGCGCCTTGTCCGGCGGCAGCAATGTGGAGCGGAAAAACGGGCGGTCGCCTTCCTCCGAGCCTTCCTTGCGGAAACGCTTGCTGTCGGGCAGGCTGGTGTTCAGCACTTCAAGCCCCATCCCGACTATCACCTTGTCGTAGATGTCGTACAGGTCGGTCTTCTCGCGCTTGTCCACCATGTTCCACAAGAGGCGGATGCCCTTGATGTTCGACTTGCCGGTGGTGATCAACGTGTCGTTGATGATGCTTGCATATTTCAGCGAGCTTTCCATGATGAAACGGTCGGCGGCTATCGGGCAGAAGATGTAATCCATTGTCGCTACTGTCTTGATTAGTCCGAGGTTGTTCACCGTGCCCGTCAGGTCGAAGAAGATGAAATCGGGCGGTGTCGCCGACTCGATGAAAGGTTTGACCGTTTCTATCGCATTGTCGGGTCGGCTGCCCACGATCGGGTAGGCACGTTTGCCAATGCGCTTGAACTGGTCGTATGCCAGCTTGCGCAGGTACGGGTTGCGTTCGATGTTCTTCAGGTCACGCTCGCGCATGTCCTTGATGCTGAACTGGGGATAGTCGCAGTCCACGACCGCCACGTCATACCCCTTCACGTAATACAGGTAACTCGCCATCAGTACGGTGAGTGTCGTTTTGCCGGCCCCTCCCTTCTGGGTGGAGAAGGCGATGAACAAAGGTTCTTTTTTCATGCTTTCTTTTTTATTTATCGTTAAACATCAGCTCATGGTCTGGCAGGCAGCCGCCCGTGCAAACAGGCTGGCAGTCCGGCATCCTGTCCTGCCCTTGTGCCTTTCTGCCGGCAGGCAGGCACGGGGGCAGGCAGGAAGGCAGGCGGGAGGGCAAGGATGCCAGCCCGACGGCAGGAAGGCGTGCCGGCCATTCCGACTGCAAAGGAAAGGGACTTTCGCCAAGGTTGTATCACTCCGCCGGTGCGTGGCAGCATTTGGCTCCGATGTGGCAGCTTGTGGCGTTGTTCGCCCGCCTTTGCCGCCGCTTTCCCTGTCGCTTCCTCCGTTTGCACATCTTTTAATCCCGACCGTCCCGTTGCGTTCTTGCCTGTATGCCCCCGTGCCGGCAGGCAGGCACAAGGGCAGGCAGGGATGCAGGCGGAAGGGCAAGGATGCCAGCCCGACGGCAGGAAGGCGTGCCGGCCATTCCGACCGCAAAGGAAAGGGACTTTCGCCGAACTTATGTCCCTTTGCCCTTGCGTGGCAGCATTTGGCGCCGATGTGGTAGCCTGTGGCGTTCCTCAGCCCCTTTCCGACCCGGATTTACCCCCTACCTTTGCACCCAAGCGGCAGGGCAATGCTCCCGGCGCGTACCGCAGGCCCCGGCTCCGTCCTTCTTTTGGGCAGCCGGAGGGTATCGGGCGACCGATACCCAGTCAAGTCGGGAATGACAGGTTTACCCCAATCCGTCTGCTACGGATTTTTGTGTCCTCTAAGACACAGCAAGGTGTCCTTTGAGTTACTCAAAGGGTTTCGGGTTACTCCCGAAACGACCTTGCCCCTTGCGGGGAGGGGCTTCCTCTCCGAAGTCGGGAAGCCTGTTTTTCCTACCTGCGGTGCGGTTGCCGGAAGCTGCGCTTAGGCCGTGACACCACTAAATCCATTGTAATATGAACGAGAACAAGAACGGGGCTGCAAGCCCCAAGTGGGGGCGGCACCCGAAAGAAAGCCGCAAGTCGCACTGCGTGATGGTGCGTTTTGACGACGGGGAATGGCTCAGGTTCCTCGCCATGTACGAGAAATCCGGCGTGTACGCGAAGGCGGTGTTCCTGAAGGCGCACTTCTTCGGACAGCCCTTCCGGGTATTGGTCACGGACAAGGCTCTGCTCGACTACTGCACGAAGCTCTCCGCTTTTCATGCGCAGTACCGTGCCATCGGCAACAACTACAACCAAACGGTCAAGGAACTGCGTTGCCATTTCTCCGAGAAAAAGGCGATGGCATTGCTCTACCGGCTGGAGCAATACACGAAGGAACTGGCGGCATTGATGCGCCAAGTCATGGAACTGTCCAAAGAGTTTGAGGGAAGATGGTCGCAAAAATCAATGTAGGCACGTCGCTGTACGGCGCACTCGCCTACAACGGACTGAAGGTGAACGAGGGCGAGGGAAAGCTCCTCGCCGTGAACAAGGTCTTCGACGACGGCAGCGGACGGGTGGACATCGCCCGTGCCGTGGAGGACTTCCGGCGCTATATGCCGGAGAACGTGCGTACACGGAACAAGGTCATCCACATCTCCCTCAATCCGCATCCCGACGACCGTCTGACGGACATGGAGATGGAACAGCTTGCACGGGAGTATCTGGAAAAGCTGGGCTACGGCGACCAGCCCTATCTTATCTTCAAGCACGAGGACATCAACCGCCATCACCTGCACATCGTTTCCGTCAATGTGGACGAGCGGGGCAGGCGGCTGAACAAGGACTTCATCCACCGCCGCAGCAAGCGCATCACCACCGAGCTGGAACGCAAGTACGGCCTGCACCCCGCAGACCGCAGGCAGCACCGCCATGACAACCCCTTGCGGAAAGTGGATGCTTCGCAAGGCGACGTGAAGCGTCAGGTGGCGAACACCGCCAAGGCGGTCATGGCGACCTACAGGTTCCAGACGATGGGCGAATACCGCGCCCTGCTCTCCCTCTACAACGTCACGGTGGAGGAAGCCCGTGGCAACGTGGACGGGCGCGAGTATCACGGACTGGTCTATGCCGCCACCGACGATGCCGGGAACAGAGTGGGCAATCCTTTCAAGGCATCCCGTATCGGGAAGTCCGTCGGCTATGAAGCCGTGCGGCGCAGGTTTGAACTTTCCAAAGGGCAGATCCGCGACAAGCGTCTGGCGGACAGGACACGCAAGACCGTCGCCGCCGCGCTCGCCCGGACATACCGCAAGGAGGAGTTCATCGGCCTGCTTCATGCAAAGGGCGTGGATGTGGTGTTCCGCCACACGGACGAGGGACGCATCTACGGGGCGACCTTCATCGACCACCGCACGGGCTGCGTGCTGAACGGCTCGCGCTTGGGCAGGGAGTTTTCCGCCAACGCCTTGCAGGAGCATTTCACCCTGCCGTATGCCGGCACTCCGCCGATACCGTTCACCATTACGGAGGACACGCCACAGGCGGATACCCTTGTGCAGACGGAATACGACGAAGGGCACGCCACCGGCTTGGGGCTGCTCGGTGGCGATGCGTCGGGCGCACAGGCTCAGGAAGCCGCCTTCGAGCGTGACCTCAAACGCAGGCGGAAGAAACGCCGCAAGGGTTTGGGGCTGTAATCCATTTTTTCATCAACTTAAAAAAGAAACAGATTTATGTCACAACAGGAAGACGATTTGAGGGCATTGGCGAAAATCATGGATTTTCTGCGTGCCGTAAGCATTTTGCTGGTGGTCATCCACCTCTATTGGTATTGTTACGAAGCCGTAAGGCTGTGGGGCATCGACATCGGCGTGGTGGACAGGGTACTGATGAGTTTCGACCGCACCGCAGGATTGTTCCGCTCCATCCTTTATACGAAACTTTTTGCGTTGGTGCTGCTGGCACTCTCGTGTCTGGGCACGAAGGGGGTCAAGGAGGAAAAAATCACGTGGACAAGGATTTGGACGGTGCTTGCCGCAGGGCTTGTGCTGTTTTTTCTGAACTGGTGGATATTGTCCCTGCCGTTGCCCGTAGAGGCAAACGCGGCATTGTACACCGCCACCGTAGCGGCGGGCTATGTCTGCCTGCTGATGTCCGGCACATGGATGAGCCGCCTTCTGCGCACCAACCTCATGGAAGACGTGTTCAACGTGGAGAACGAGAGTTTCCAGCAGGAAACGCGGCTCATCGAGAACGAGTATTCGGTGAACCTGCCCACACGCTTCTATTACAGGAAGAAGTGGAACGACGGGTACATCAACGTGGTAAACCCGTTCCGTGCGTCCATCGTGCTGGGCACGCCGGGCAGCGGCAAGTCGTATGCCGTGGTAAACAGTTTTATCAAGCAACAGATTGAAAAAGGTTATTCAATGTATATCTATGATTTTAAGTTCAGCGACCTTTCGACTATCGCCTATAACCATCTGCTGAATCATGGCGATTGTTATAAAGTCAAGCCGAAGTTCTACGTGATAAACTTTGACGACCCGCGCCGCTCGCACCGCTGCAATCCCATACACCCCGATTTCATGGAGGACATCACCGATGCCTACGAGAGTGCCTACACGATAATGCTCAATTTGAACAAGACTTGGGTGCAAAAACAAGGCGACTTCTTTGTGGAGTCACCGATTATATTATTCGCTGCAATTATCTGGTATTTAAGAATTTATAAAGACGGCAAGTATTGCACCTTTCCCCATGCCATTGAGCTCTTGAACCGCCGTTACGAGGACGTGTTTCCTATTCTCACCAGCTATCCCGAACTGGAGAACTACCTTTCCCCGTTCATGGACGCATGGCAGGGCGGCGCGATGGAACAGCTTGCCGGACAGATTGCGTCGGCGAAGATACCGCTATCCCGTATGATTTCCCCGCAGCTCTATTGGGTCATGTCCGACAGCGAGTTTACCCTCGACATCAACAATCCCGACGAGCCGAAGATACTCTGTGTCGGCAACAACCCCGACCGACAGAACATCTACGGTGCGGCATTGGGCTTGTACAATTCACGCATCGTGAAGCTCATCAACAAGAAGGGCAAGCTGAAGTCGGCGGTAATCATAGACGAGCTGCCTACCATTTACTTCAAGGGGCTGGACAACCTTATCGCCACCGCCCGAAGCAACAAGGTGGCGGTCTGCCTCGGTTTTCAGGACTTCTCACAGTTGAAGCGCGACTACGGCGACAAGGAAGCCGCCGTAGTGATGAACACGGTGGGCAACATCTTCTCCGGTCAGGTGGTGGGCGAGACCGCCAAGACCCTTTCGGAGCGTTTCGGCAAAATCTTGCAGAAGCGTCAGAGCATCACCATCAACCGCGAGGACAAGTCCACCTCCATCAACACGCAGATGGAGAGCCTTATCCCGGCGAGCAAGATTTCCACGCTCACGCAGGGCATGTTCGTCGGGGCGGTGGCGGACAACTTCAATGAGCGCATCGAGCAGAAGATTTTTCATTGTGAGATAGTGGTGGATGCCGAGAAGGTGAAACGCGAGGAACAGGCTTACAAGCCTATTCCCGTCATCACGGACTTTACCGATGCCGACGGCAATGACCGCATGAAGGAGATGATTCAGGAGAACTACAACCGCATCCGTGCGGAGGTGCGGCAGATTGTCGCCGACGAGTTGCAGCGCATCCAGTCCGACCCCGAACTGCAACACCTCTTGCAAAATAAATAGGTACGCCGCAGGCGAAAAGAGAAAAATCCGTAGCTCGGTTCAATTCACGACCGGGTTACGGATTTTCCTTTTCTTGTATCTTCTTTTCCGCTTTGAGCAGCTTGTTGAGGGTGGAAATGACAAGGGTCATCAGATAGTTTTTCAACTCGCTGTCTTCCTTCATCAAGATGCCGTATTCTTCGGCGAAGGCTTCCAACATCCATTTCCGGATGTCTGCCATATCCTCCCCGAAAGGTATCAGCCGGTTCTCACTCCAATAGGAGGTAACGGCAGACACAAACATTGACTTGAAAGCCGCCTTTTGTTCCGCGTTCAGTTTCTTGTAGCGTGTCCTTTCCGTAATGGGCGGTTCGCTGTATGGCATGACTGATACCGGGTCATAGACGGACACCAAGTCGCCGCCGTAATCAATGATTATCGGCAAGTCTGGCTTTATACCATGTTTCCGCTTTTTCTTTTTCGCCATCGTGTTTGGGAGAATATGCCGCTATAAATGAAGAACGCCCCCCAAGTATGCTGCCTTGCGGCTCGCCTGGGAGGCTTATTATCTTTTAGTTTATAACTGCCTTGTTAATCTTGTGATGCAAAGGTAGGCATTTTTTCTTGAACGACAAGCGTATGAAGCCGGAAATATGACTATTTCCAGATTTTTTCGTTTTCCCAACCCTCGGCAAAGCCCATTGCGGAAAGTGGAGCTACGCTTTTGTATTCATTGACCAACGCTTTTAGCCTGTCTTTGAACGAGGAAGTAGGATTGGCTGTTTGTAAGAGATACCCCAACATACAGAAAAAATAATATGCCTTGCCACGCTGTACCGTATCCGGATTGCTTATCCATACCAAATTTTTGGAAAAATGCAGTTTTTCAGGAACGATGCTCATATCCCTGTTCCAAAGCCTTGCATGGTGGGCGCACAGGTTACGCACGTAGTTCATGGTATGCAACCATGAGCAGAATGTCTTGGGAGGCAATCCGAAATAACCGGCTATACCGTTGATGTCCGCTCTATTCTTCAATCCCGTACAGATACGGGACAGATGGTTGAAATACATGATTTCCACACTCATCCACGAAGGAGGATTGACCGGATTGTCATATTTGTTCCGGTAGTGCTGGATGAATACCTCCGCACGGTTGCTATGCAATTGGTCGCTGATATGTTTCTGGATTTCGGCATACACATCGAATGTCACGATTGAACCGTCACGCAGCACACGCCGTTCCGGGGCTTTGAATATGGAGGGATTGTCTTGCCAATGGGAACCGTATTTGTGGCTTAACTGGTAAATGATTTGTGTCCGGACGGCGATTTCCAGCCGTTCAATGGCATCGAACACGAGCAGGCGCAATTTCCGGTCGAATACGTACAGGTCATACACCATGTCCCATGTCGTGCCTTCCTTGAAGTTGTCAATGATTGTGCCGTTCTCCTTTTTCTTATAAGGCAGCATATAGGCACTGAGCCGGTAATAGCTGATGTTGGCGAGCAGTCTCTCCGCCCGTGGTATGTCCGAAACAGACATGCCCCTTGATTGCAACAGGGTAACTTGTTCCGTATAGCTCAAAGGCGGTTTCTTATATGTTTCCATTCTGTATGCTTTATAAAATTGAGCCACCTTTTAAGGTGGCGAGCCTTAGCTTTTTCCATCTAAGGGGGATAATTGTTACAAAAGTAATCTTTTTCACGAAGAAAACAGCCAAGAATGCGCCTTTTCTTCACGGATGCGTATAAAAGCAGGCAAGGAGACGCCTCACGCGCCCCCTTGCCCGGTCTCAAAAGAAAATATATGAATGAAATGATTTATCTTTTCCGCATCCGTTCCCGCTCCTCGTCCTCCTGCATACGCCGGTTCAGCTTCTCCGCCGCCTTGTCGAAGAAATAGGTGCGGCTGTCGCTCTTCCGTCGCTTGATGTCGGCATAGGCGTTGTAGCATTGCTTGTCCTTCAGCTTCAGGCCAAACAGCTTGCCGAAGCCCAGCAGCAGTTCGGTCACGCCCGTCTCGCCGCCGTTGATGCACTTCAGCGAGTCCAGGCCGTACACCATCTCCACGAAGTCGGAGAGGTTGCCCGTCCACCGCATGAGCAGGGCATCGGCAGGAGTGTCGTCTTTCTTTTCGTCTTTGGAGGGGATGGAGGATAGTGGCGGCACTTGGGTCTTCACGCCGTCGAGCAGGTGGCGCACCAGCGACAGCGCCTTTTCCACGCAGGGGCTGGCACGCCCGCCGGCATATTGGCTGACGGCACACAGTTCCGCTTCCGCGAAGGCAAGCGTGAAATGCAGGTGGCGGGGGCTGCCGCCGCCCGTATAGACGGCGAATATCTGTTCTGAAAACTCGGTATAGGCGGCTTCCTGCTCCGGGAGGCTCATCCCTTTCTCTCTGGCGAGGCGAAGCAGCCCGCCGCTGGTCAATGTTCGGTAATCCATATCGGTTATTCTTTTTAGTTCGTTGATGACGGTCGGTTGCCGTACCGTAAAGAATAAGCCAAATGGTATGCCGGTTATGCCCGCACGAAGTGAAAAACAATGTAATATACTGATAGATAAGTAGATAAAAAAATTAAGTTCGGAAAGTCGGAAAAATAAAATCCTCTCATTTGAGAGGACTGACAGAACCGTTGAGAGAATCATTCCGCCTTTTTCCGATAGACCAGCCGGCAGATGCCGTTGCCGAAACTCCGGCTCTGGCGGAGCGTCCATGCCGAGGCACGGGGCAGGTCTGCCAGCGGCGAGAGGCCTCCGCCGGAAAGCTGCGGCAGCAGATAGACCACCAGCTCGTCCACCATACGGTAGAGGAACAGCCCGCGAAGCAGCTCCACCTGACCGGCGTCTGTCACCTCGGCCACATAGGTGCAGCCCTCGCTCATGCTTTTCAGTTCGCACATCAGGTCGATGAGCGGATAGCCGGGAGGAAGCGTGAACGTGCAGCGGCTAAGCCACAGCGGAAGACCTTCCCGGTCGTGCCGGAACCATTCCATCCATTGCCCGCCAGCAGGCGGAAGATACCCGTCGAGGGTGAGTGCCGTGATTACCTGTATCTTTGCCATACCTCTTTCCGTATTAAAAGCCGAAAGCGTGAAACCCACGCGACTCCGGACAGAGGCTCTGGTAAGCCCGAAAACAGAAGTGCATGGGCTCACGCTATAAGGTATAGCATAAGCCTCACGCAACAGCTTCCGTTTCTTGAAATGTACCAGATTTCTGTCCGAAACTCTTGCGACTTATGTATAATATCGGCAACAGACACCGTCCGTCACCGTTATTCTTCTATGTCTTTGGCCCGGCCATTGCCATGAACAGCCAAACCGGTTACAAATGTACGAAATCCGACCGAAATTCGGGCAGGATACGCCGTTTTTATTTCACTTCACCCCGTACTTCTTCATCTTGCGGTACAGCGTCGCCTCGCTGACGTGCAGTAGCGCGGCGGCGTGACCCCGGTGTCCGCCGCACAGGGCGAGTGCCTTCTCTATCGAGGACCTCCATTCCGCGTCGCCCTTCGGGTGCGGGTGGATGCCGCCGGTAAGGGAGGACGTGCCGCCGTCGGGGAGGTCCAGTTCCTCCGTACCCACCAGCGGGCTTTCCGCCAGCAGCACGGCACGGCGCACACGGTTCTGCATCTCGCGGATGTTCCCCGGCCACGGGTAGGACAACAGACGTTCCTCCGCCTCCGGCGTGAAACCCTCCGTCGGCTTGCGCAGCTCGGAGGAGAAACGCTCCCGGAAGAAACCCGCCAGCGGCAGGATGTCCGCACGGCACTCGCGCAGCGCGGGCAGACGTATCTCGAACTCGGCGAGACGGTGGTACAGGTCTTCCCGGAAACGGTTCTCGCGGATGCCTTGCGCCAGATCCTCATTGGTGGCGGCGACGATGCGCACGTCAGCCCTCCGTTCCCGGTTGCCGCCCACCGGCGTGTAGGTGCCCTCCTGCAACACGCGCAGCAGCATGGACTGCGCCTCATACCCCAACGTGCCTATCTCGTCGAGGAACAGCGTGCCGCCTTCGGCCATGCCGAAATACCCTTCCGTGTCCTTCTCCGCACCCGTGAACGAGCCTTTGGCGTGCCCGAACAGCAGCGACGGGGCAAGTTCTTTCGAGATGACGCTGCAATTCACCGCCACAAAGGGCATCAGGCGGCGGTCGCTCTCCTCGTGTATCCGGCGGGCGACGGACTCCTTGCCCGTACCGTTGGCGCCGAGGATAAGCACGGACACCTCCACCGGGGCAACCAGTGTGGCCATGCGTTCTACCTCACGTGCCGCAGGGCTGCCAAGCCGGAACAGGGTTTTTCCGCCTTGCGGCAGCGATAGCGAGGGACGCAGCAGCTCACGCACGGTATCGAGCAGACGCTCCGGATCTACGGGCTTGGGCAGATAATCGTCCGCACCCGACTTCACGGCACGCACCGCGTCAGGGTAGTTCGCATACCCCGTCATTACCACAAAGGGCACGTGACGGTGCCCGCCGTTCAGCCACTCCAGCAGCGACAGCCCGTCGCCTTTGGGCAGGCGCACGTCAGCCAGAACCAGGTCAAAGCCCGACTTGCGGATGAGCCTGCGGGCGGAAGGCTCGTCGATGGCTGTCTCCACCGCATACCCGCACCGTTCCAGACGGTCGCGCAGACGCTGTGACAGGGCGATGTTGTCTTCAACGATCAGTATCTTCTTTTTCATCTTCCATTCTTTTTATTTCAGCGGCGGCCTCGGTTATCAATGCGCCCAGACGCCCGATAAGCCGTTCCGTTTCCTTATTTATCTTGCTTTCACCGCCTTCCCTGTCGTGGAGCGTCCGGCGGTAAGCGTCTAATTCGTTCTCGATGCGCAGCAGTTCCCACATGGGGTACATCCGGTGTACGGTCTCGCGCAGTTCCAGCCGGTTGGAACATGCCGCCGCTTCTCGCAGGGCGGCGATGTCGCGCCGGCTTTCCTCGATGAACATCTCCAGCAGTTTCCGTTTGTCGCTCACCTCGGCGGTCAGCGAGGCGAAATCGGCGGTGGAAGCCGCGTCTTCTTGGGGCTCGCCCGTCCGCCATGTGACGGAGGAGAGGAAGGCCAGCAGTTCCGGCGAGGAAAACGGCTTGCGTATGTACCCGGCGAACCCGGCTTTCAGGTAATTCTCACCGTTCGTGTCACCCCGTGCGGTCATGGCAGCCACCGGCAGGCTGCGGGACTGCCCGATGTGGGACTGGCGCAGCAGCCGCAACAGGTCAAACCCGTTTGTGCCCGGCATCTGGATGTCGGTCAGCAGCAGGTCGAACTCCCCGCCGCGCAGTTCCCGTACCACCTCCTTGACGGTGCGGCACGTTCGGCAGCAGATGCCGTTGCGTTCCAGTATCTCGCCCGTTATCGTCAGTTGCACGGGGTCGTCGTCCACCACGAGGACACGTTGGGGAAGACGACCGCCCGTGCCGGGCGGGGCGGACGGCTCTTCCACAACCTCGTCCGTTTCCGCCAGCGGCAGCGTGACCGTGAATGTGCTGCCCGCCCCCGGACGGCTCTCCACGCTGATCTCACCACCCAGCAAACGCACCAGCCCCTGCGTGATGGACAGTCCGAGTCCGAACCCTTCCGCGTTGGTCTCCGGCGCGGCACGCTCGAAGGGGGCGAAGATCCGCCGGGCGGTCTCGCCGTCCATGCCGATGCCCGTGTCCGACACCCTGAGCCGCAGGAAGCCGTTCCCGTAACAGGTCTCCAAGATGATCTTCCCCGCCTCGGTGAACTTCACCGCGTTCGAGAGCAGGTTGTCGGCGATCTGCTCGATGCGGTCGGCATCGCCCCGGACCGTCACGTCCGTGCCGGAACGCTCGTCCGAGAGCAGCAGCCCCTTGCTGTTGGCCGTGTGCGTGTATTCCTCCACGATGCGGTCCAGCAGGCCGCCGAGACGGAACGGCACCTCGTTCAGCGTCTCCTTCGACTCGTTCAGGCGCGACAGGTCGAGCAGGCTGTTGGCAAGGCGCATGATATGGCGGGAAGCGTCGAGGATGTTCTCCAGATAGGCATTGCGCCGGCGGCGATCTCTCGTGTTCATCGCCAGTTCCGCGCTGCCGCTGATGGCGTTCAGCGGGCCCCGGATGTCGTGCGACAGGGTCACGATGATGCGCTTGCGTATCTCCAGCATCTCATGCCCCTTGCGGTGTGAGTCCTCCAATTCACGGCGGTCACGGTATTTCCGGCGGATGTCACGGTAGATGAAGATATACAGCAGCAGGGCGCACAGCAGTCCTGCCGACGAGATGGCGCATATCAGGGCAAAGGCCTGCTCACGCAGGGCGGACACCCGTTGCAGGCGTTCCTCCGTGCGCAGCATGGCGTCCCGCTCGAAATCGTTTACCAGACGGTTGATATGGCGGTTCAGCAACCGGTTACGACGCTCCAGCGAGTCAGACAGGGCGCGGTACATCTCCTTCTGTTCCCGCAGGGCGGCGAACACGTCGTCGCGGAACTGCCGCATGTCACGCACATGGCGGGGGTTCGGTACGACACGCACGGTACTCGCCTCATGCGCCCCCTCATTTCCGTCCTTTCCCTTTTTCTTCTTGGGCTTGAACCAGTTCCAGAAACTTTTCTTGCTTTTCTTTTCGCTTTCCTGTACCGGTGCGCTGACCACACGGTCCGGCACCGAGGCGGACTGTTCCAGCGGGGGCAACCGCTCGCTGAGCAGGCTGTCCATGCGGCTGACGGTCGAGGGAGTTTCCGCCAGACGGTATATCTGGGCCTTCTTTTCGGCAAGCAGCGACCTCACCGTGTCAATACGCAACTGTTGCAGGGAGTCGGGATAGGCGTCGCCTAACTTTTCCAGTATCTCCGACATCCGGCGGTCCTTTTCCTCGTATGAACGCAGGTCGTCCTTGTCCCACAGCAGGGCGCCATCGCTGTGGAGCAACAGGGCGATAAGGCTCTTGAAAGCGTCGTTCGTCAGTTTCCGCTGTCCGAGCATCGCCCGTTCCTCCTGTTCGGCTTTCTGGAACACCCGTTTCTCGTACCACACGGCATAGACGATGCCGCCTACCAGCAGGGTAAGCAGCAGATAGCCCGAAAGGATCTTGACCTGCAAAGTTCCTTTCGGGCGGGATGTAGATGTATGTCGCTTTCCCATAAACTTTGCGGATTTACAAATAAAAGCGCAAAGTTACGGCGTCAATGGTGAAACCAAGTTCTGATTTTCAACGTAAAATTTCTGATTTCCGGCGGACACTTATCCGGCCGCGTCTCTCCGCATCTGCGAGGGGGATTTCCCGAAATTCCGATGGCAGTAGTCCGACAGGGTCGATAGCGACTGGAAGCCGTTGCGCACGGCTATGTCGGACAGCGGAATGGAGGTATCTGACAGCATGGCGAGGATGTCTTCCTTGCGGCGCTCGCGCAGCCATCCGGCCACCGGCTGCCCGAACTCCTCCTTGAACCGCTCGCGGAACACCGTTTCCGACTGGTGGCAGCGGGCGGCCAGCTCACCTGCGGTCAGGGTGCCCACGGGCATGCGCCCGGCCATGAGACGTACCGCCTCCCGGAAACCTCCGCACCGGAAATCCGGCAGACAGCGTTCCACCCGGTGGAAGTCCGCTTCCGTCAGAAAACAGGGATAATCCTCGTCCCCTTCAAGCAGGCGTCGCCATTCTTTCAACGCTAGCCCAGTCATCAGGTTGTACAGGGTGTTCAGGTACGGGTGCTCGCCATGGAGCGTCATACGCCCTGCCACCTCCATGCAGAACAGTACCCCGGCACGGTGTTGGGTGCGGTAATAATGTACGGAAATGTCCCTTACATAGCCCAATGCGGTGTTGTCCCGGCAATGGGCGGCCAGCAGGTACAGGACGCACCATGTCCTGTCGTCCGGTGACGGGGCGGTGGCTGCCTTGCGCAATTCTTCGGTGAGCCACCGCACGGCGTGAACATTCTTCGCTGGCTGTTTCAGCACCGTCCATGTGTCCGCGCGGCGCAGGTCCACGAGGTCGGCCGCCTTCTCCACTTCTTTCAGCCATTCCCGCCACTCCGTGCCGAGGGCGGCATATTCCAACATGTCAAATAAATTATCACTCATCATATATGTTTCGTCTTTATTTTAATCCTTCCGTTTTTCCTTTCTTCATATTCCATTTGACTTTATTGTCATGCTCCAACCGATGCCGTCTGTGTGAGCCAAATGATAATCCGGACTGGAATACAATAAGGCTTGTCAGAATGGTATGAAGACCGGTATCATCTTTTGCGACCACAGGTACATTGACAAGGCTACAAATGCAAGCGCAAATAAAACAAACAGCAGCGAGAGTGTTCCCCACAAAAACTTTCTGGGTTCTTCCTCCACCTCTTTTTTTATACGTTCAAAAGCCCCATTTTTACGCAAGGAATGATTACGAATCATCCAAAGAATAAAACCTCCACCAAGTAAAATAAGTACATACAAAAGCCCGTAGCAAGGAATTAAATTATAACCTGTTAATCCATCTATCAAAAATACAATCCCCGAATATACGCAAAAGTCAAGCTCTACAACAAACAACATTGCCGTATAATCTCCTGCAAGTGTCTCCCGCCGGAATTGATAAAACTTTATATAGGTATATTTCCAGACATTCATATCATTTGGCATTAAAGGTTATTACCGTTGTTACAAGGGTTCTAAAAATCTCAACCCATTTTTGCCAACATAGCAGCAAAACAAGAAAAAGAGAACCACAAATATAATATACAGGATGGACAAAATCCCCCAGAGCATCTTCCGAGGCTCCGCTTCGACTTCTTTCCTTATGCGCTCGAACGCATCTCCTTTGCACATGGAACGGTTGCGAAACCATCCAATGGTTAGCGTCCCCAATATATAAAGAGCAAAGAAGAATGGCTCGTATTTCGTGGACAATACATTATCCACTAATCTGTCGATAAGTATCAGTATTCCAAAATACAGGAACATATCAAGAAATGCCACAAACAACATGGCCGCAAAATCGTCCGCGCCGTCTTTTCCGATTACCCTGCGGCGTATCTTGAAGAACTTGATATATATGTATTTCCAGACGTTCATATCAATTCACTAACGATACCGACTTAAAAAATGCCGCCCAGGTCAATATCCAATATACTATTTCTTTCAACATAAGCTCTAAGTTTTAGTGTCCTTCTGTTTGTTTCTTATACTTCGGAGAATCGACGGTTAAAGGCTCCAATATCTTCCTTACCTTTTGCACCGCCTCTTTTCCGTCATGGAACAGGCTGCACCACACGACGACCAGTTTCCTTTCCTCTGTGAACACAAGGCATTGTTCCGGGGATTCCGGCGCCCATTTCAAGGCGTAGTACTCCTTTTTCCCAATGGCATTCAAGCAGCGATTGAAATCCGGGTTATTGGACGACAGGATGTCCACCGTTATCCAGATATTTCCTCCCTGCAGGGAATCCGTTCCGGGCACTTCGAGGTAATGGCGGACATCGCAGTATCCAGCTCGGTCGGCCATGCGCTCCGCTTCTCCGCATCCGTTCAGGGAGGATGCCAGCTCTGCCAGGACAGGCCGTATCATGTTTTCATGGATGCCTGCGCATTGCTCTTTATCTGCATCGTCTGTTATTATGATGGAATCACCCGTATAAGTGTACCGTAAGCTCTGCAGCAGCCGGTAATCCGGCAGCTTGTTCCCGTTCCGGTCGATATAATACCATCCGTCGCTTTCCCAATAATGGTACTCTCCGCCGGAACCGGGCACCTCTTTCCGTTGGCCGGAATCCGTTACCTTTGCCCTGCCTCCCTCAAAGGGATAGCCGAAAGCAAAACGGGGGCGGATGACCGTCTTTCCCTCTTTGTCGGCATAGCCGATGCGTCCTTTCCTGTCCACGATACGGTACAGCCCCTCACTGGAATAATCGTCGCCGTTGTCGTATTGGAAGACCGTGTAATGCCGTGCGCAGCCGCAGCCGCACAGAATCATGGCGACACACAGGAATATTATGTTTCCCTTTGTTTTCAGCCCGTATTTCCGTTGTCCCTTCTCCATATACGTCAGTTAAGTTATCGGTCAGTTGTCATGCTCCAACTGAATGTACCAGTCTCCCTTAATCCGTTTGTACAGCGTGGTGTCGTTGTATGCCTTGCGGTATATCTCGTTCAAATCTCCGTGTTCCGTGACGTGCCCGTCGGGATGGTCTTCCAGTCCCGGATCGTACACGAAGTCCTTGCTTGTCCCGCCAATCGAGTAGCCGTGCGAGAAGTACGGCACGCTAAGGCTCGTGTAAGTGGTGTCCTGCCCGTCCCAACCGGACTTCTTCATCGCCTCTTTCTTCGCCTCCTTCCCGTAGTAGAACACCCGCTCACAAGAGATTGCCGCCAGCAGCGAGTCCAGCCTATGCCGGTCTTCCGTGGAGATTCCTTTCAGGCAGGCGGTGTCCTGCGTGTCGTAGGGCGGATAGTACATTCCGTAGGGACAGCGGGCAATGACCTCCCGAAGCGTCTCGAACGCCGCCTCATGCGCGAGGAAGTGCTGTGTCATCTCCTCGTCGGACGGTGGCACGGGAGGAGCGCCGCACCCTGCCGCAAGCAGCAGCGCCGTCCACATTAAAATCGGTATGTATTTTCGTATCTTGCCTTTCATTTGCATACAAAATTATAAAAAACACCTCGCAATCCTGCCGTAAAAGCCGGAAAAATGGTACATTTACGCTCAATTTTCAATATGCTTCCTTGGAGTCTTCCTGATGATTCATTTCGGCTTTTGGAAGTTAGGAAGCTGTTTGTGACCCGTTTCAACACTTTAAGTTTTCCGCTTATTTCAATGAACCTTTCCACCGTTGTGGAACTTCAGCGCTGACTCCGGCTTAGTATTATAAGTAGGGAAACGCAATGTTCACCGCTACCACCAACGCCACGATAGCCGCAATGTAAATCACCATCGCCCGTTTCCAGTAGCGGGGATGCTCACGCAGTTCCTGCCGGACTTCCTTGCGGATTTTCTTGTCATCCAGAAATCCCAAGGGAATGACCATCAGCAGCAAAGCCAGCACCGACACGCCGTAAAAGACGACCTTCTGACAGTCGGATTCCAGATGCACATACCCGTCTTGTCCCGCCGCCGCGAACAGAGTGCCGTTCAGCAGGAGCAATTCGGGGAGGATGGTCAGGGCATATATCCCGGCCCCCAACGCCTTGCGCTTCCTTTTGTTGTTCCAATCGGTGAAATGGCTATGCATGATTTTATGCAGCATCACTAATATGTAGAAGAAGCGGCAAAACACGTTCCGACTGTCTGTCATTTGATAGTTTTGTCTATCCATTTTAGTACTGTTCCCCATAAGGGTATATTGGCGACAAGCAAAAAGCCAAGAGAGAACAGGAAAAAGTAACACCGGGCAGGGCTGAACTTGCGTCCCGCATAGTGCCGCATGACCGCCTTCCGCCGGGAGGGTGGATATATCCTGCCGGGCAGATAGACTACCACGCTACAGCCAACAATCATGGCGATTACAAGGAAATCGCGTACAGGAGGGTCGAAACATAAGACGATGGTAATTATCGGCCCAAGGACAACAACCATGATGCAAAGCATCAGCATACTATCCCCGTCGGGCCGACGTGGCTCGCCTTTGTAATGCTGCTGCGCCATTTCTCCCAACCAAAACAAATAGTCGAAGAAATAGTAGCGCCGTGGCTGCTTTTGCTCTTTATATTCCTGTTTCCTCATAAGGCATTCCGTTTTTTCGTTTTCTACGCCGTGGCGAGATAAAGGCACGCCACGCCTGCCAGGGCGATGACCAGCAATGCGCCCACGCAAATGCGCAACGCTTTCTCGCCGAAGGTGTCGCGCACCCAATACCATCCCCACCGGTTCGGCTCGTAGGTCCACTTCCACCCGCATATCACGCCGATGAGCCAAAGCAGCAGGATGCCGCCCACTATCAGATAGCCGTAGCGGGGATTCTCGGCTATCCACTCAAAATGTCTGTCTATCTGTTCGTTCATTGTCTATATTATTATAATGTTTGGCAGCGTTCCGCTTTAATCGATAGTGCTGTTTGTTAGTGACTTATGCCCTATCAATCTTTTGTAAAAGTTGATTATAATACTTCTCTAACATTTTGATGTTATTTTTCCTATCAATCTTTCCGCTTTCATTATCTGTATATGCCATCCACTTAAACATTAATTCAACGAAAATAGGCTTACCAGCTTCAGTTAAAGAACTTTCTCTGATTATTGAAGGCATAATTAGGTTTCCTTCATTATCAGATGGATTATCACGCAAAAGTCCCTTTTCGTATGCAAAATTCAATAAGTTCTGACAACAGACTTTTGTATTTATCTCTTTGACGGATTTGAGTTTCCATAAGTGCATCAACATCCAATAAAATCAGGTCATTCATATTCTTTTAATTTATAAAGTTACTAATGGCTTGCGAATAGCTGACCGTTAGGGCTGTTCATTCGCTTGTTATCAATATACCCTTATTATATAGTTTGATTTTTTATTTCCTCGGCTTGTTTAAGCATTGCAAAAGACTCTGTTTCATAAAAATTATCTTCAAATACCTGATTTTTAATCTGTGATATTCGTTCTTTGAGCAATGGAATAAAAGCAATTGCATCAAAATCATGGAAACGATCTTTGTATTTTTTCAACATTATGCTAATATAATCAAATATATCATCGCATAATTTTTGTCTCATTACATCTTCCGGAAAATCTTTATAATCTTCTATGGTAAACATTATGTCAATAACAAGTTTTTCTTCTGATTTTTTATATCTTGTATATGACTTTAAGTTACCTTCCTCAATATCATCATAGGAAAATAATCTTAAAATTATGAATAATGCATCAGATTGCTTTTCTACTTCACGTAATTTAGCACATATTTCCTCTTGCCATATCATATTATTAAGATTGTCAATTATATAATCTAAAACTTTATTTTGTTTTACATTATTCTCAAAATCTCCTGCATATCTTGATTCATAAGTTATACTTAAAAAGACTCCCATATTATAATTCCTTAAAAACAGACTATATTATTGCTAATGGTTGGCAACTAATTGTTTTCCGCACTTAGTTGTTTGTTAGCAACCTCTTGTAATAAGTTGATAATCTTGGCATATTTGTTTTTCACTGCGAGAGAAATCGCGGTATTGCCTTTTTTATCTTGTAAAGCAAAGTCCGCTCCGGCTGACAATAACAATTCAACTCCTTTATAAAATCCGGCATTAGTAGCACACATAAGAGGAGTCATGCCTTTCTTGCTAATACTATTGACATCAGCACTAAAAGCGATTAGAGTTTTCATGGCACTTAATTGTTTCTCTTGAGCTGCCCAATGTAAAGGAGTAAAACCGCCTTTATCTTTAATGTTTGGGTCTGCTCCAGCTTTTAGTAATGTACGAAGGGCTGCTGTATGTCCAACTTCTGCTGGAGTAAACAATGCAGTCTGTTTATAGCAATCTTGGTGGTTTAAGTCTATACTTGTACCGATTATGGTGCGTAGTATTTTCATGTCGTCTTGATTGGCTGCTCCGAACAAAACGGTTTCTCCTTCATTATTTTCAACATGAACATCTGCGCCCTGTTCAAGTATTTGCTTGACGGCTTCTAAATCACTTTCATAAACAGATAGCATAAGAGGAGTATCCCCATTCTCGTTTTTAGAATTTATGCCAAGAGCCAGTAATGATGTTATATAATCTTTCATATCTTTTTTATTGATAGGTTGCTAATGTTCGGTGGCTAACCGGCCTTTTCAGGGGAGGTTAAGCCGTTTGTTATCTGCATTCTTTACAAAATATTTCCAAACAAATCATTAAGCCGTTCTTCATTTATTGGATTACTGCCACGCCAACCACTAAGCGGTAAAACTATATCAGATCTAACACAACCTTTATAGCTAATGTTACACCTTTCTTTAAATGCTGTAAATCCATCATATAATGGCTTAATATACATATTTGGCATTATTCCAAGTTCTGCCAAAGTTATAAGCTGACCTCGAACACGATATTTTTCATAATAGGGAATAATCTTTGCTTTTCTCAATCTTTGTTCTAACTGGCTTGGTGTTTCTTCTGCCGAAGCATTGCGAATACATTCAATAACAGCACGAAAAATATTTATATCATTTTCAGTTGGTTTACAAGGCAATAGTTGAGAGAACTCTTCCAAATCTAATACATAAGTATCCCAACCTTCATTCCAAGAATAACCGTGATATAATCTAAATATTTTTTCTCCACAATGTATCCAATTGTTATTTTTAATAGAGCAAACCGGACAACATCCCTCATCAGTAAACTCATGAATAGGAACGGCTTTTGCAAACAAATAACTTAAAATAGGCTGTCTTCCTCGTGGAAAGCTTTCAAATCCACAAATAAAAGCAGACAAACAATGTTCTAAAGTTATATTTTCATTTTGTAAGATGACCTTATATTTTTCAATACATTGATTATGTGTTAAATGTATAATTTCATTTACATTATAACCTGACTCTGCAAGATATGTCTGTTCAGTGGAAGTTAAATTATTTGTCGCATAATGAGTTGTTTTAGTTTTACAATCAAACTCATCTCCACAATCTATTTCACGGAGATACCCATTTATATCTTTAATATATTTCTTTTTGAAATATATCTTCTTTAATATTTTGAATAATTTTTCTTCCATAATTATTTTCAATGCAGATAATGTATAGTGGCTAACCGACCTTTATGGGCGATTAAGCCATATGTTATTTGATATCGGTTATTTTTTTGATTATAGAATTTATAGTAAGTTGAAGAGAACTTATATACGAACCATCTGTATTAAATACGAACAATTCAAATTTACCATCTTTAGGTAATACAAATAATATATTACCATCTCCTTCACCTATAGAGAGAGCATTGTCTAAAATCTCTTTTTCTTTATTTGAGATTTCGGATATGTTCTCTAACGTATGAGAAAAGCCCTTTAATTGATATATTTGCAAATATGAATTTCCATCAATATCAATGAACTTAAAAAGTTCATTGAGTGAGTATAACATATACTGTTCTTTTTTAATTTTAATAGGAACTCCTTTTTTCTCTATACATTGTTCGTACATCTTAGGAAGTAAACCATATACAATATCACTCTGTTTACTTTCTACTTTCTCAGGTAGTGAAGTATTCGTAAGTATAGGTGTAAGACAGTTGAATGAAGTTTTCTCATTACAATAAGGACACTTCAGGTAGATAGAGCCTGATCCTGCTTTTCTTACCATCGCTAATCTATCAGTTGCATCTGAGGGTAATTCAAAATAATTACCGCATTCATCACACTTTATCATTTCCATACCTTGTTACTTTTTTTTATTACTATCAAATAATGTTTGGCAGCGTTCCGCTTTAAGCGGTAGTGCTGTTTGTTAGCATCATATTTTACTATCAGCAGAAAGCGACATCTCCACTTCCTATTTCGATAATTTCAAATTTGCCATCATTTGTCTTTATCTTAATGCCACAACCATGTTCAATATCAAACTCAAGCCTGAAAGCCAGACCAAATAACTCATGTTCATTTTGCTCAAATAAAATATAAATACCCATTAATTCTATATCACTCAAGTGAACATCAATATTATAAATATCTTTTACCCATGCGATGATTGAATCACAAGTTATGCCATACCATTGAGACATATTATTTACAAAACTTGCTATCTTTTGTCTGTATCCATCAGTCAGTTCTTCTTCTGATGCATCTAATTCATCAGATATATTAAGAAGAATATTTTTATTTATATATTCCGAGAATATACTCATGTAATAATTCTCATTGAAAGATATATCAGTTGCTTTCATCCTTTTTCATTTTAATTATTGATGCTAATGTTAAGGGATAGCTGCCGTTTAGGCAGTTCATCCCGTTGTTAGATGCATTTTTTCACATCTATCATTATTATTAGAAATTCAATTTTTCCCCTTTATTCACGAAGCGTTTTACCTCGTCTTTTTAGGGTCTTTAGTTCGTCAGGAACTTTTCTTTTCGTATTCATATTCATGTTTCAAACCTCCTTTTTTATAGTTTCGAGAGGGTTTTTGACCTGTTTTTCACGACAGGGCATAGTTATCCCTCTACTGTTATTTTTATGCGACCTTTCGCTTGACAAGTTCCGGCCTTTGGAACACCAGGCATTCCGGTTCTTTACTGTTTGTTCCATGACGGACAAGTGTCGTGCAATGGTATATCTTGTATTGCTGGCAGGGTTTACAATAATACGGGTTTTCATATTCCGATTCATTTTCCATCATGTCAGCGCAAGGTTCTTCCGTATCTTCCTGGTACAGGTATTCTTCCGGGACAGTACTTTTATGTGAGTACACTCCGTAATACCTTGCTATCCGAAAATATGGAAGGGGAACGTGTTGCAGCAGTCTGGGGAAAAACTCACTGTAATGCAACGTGAGAATTTTTTCCTCCGGGTTATGCTTGTCGGGAGAACTGCGGTAATCCTTGTAGCGGAAACTGATGTATTCTCCTTCCATCGCTGTAATTTTGTATTCACTCAGGCAAGCCCTTTTGGAATACCTTCCGATATAGCAAATCACTTGGGAAGGTATTTTCATGGGCGGTTCAAGGTTGATGGCCCAACAGCTGCGGTACATGGCACGCTTGAAATCAGCAAACTCTTCCTCGTTGCGGAAATCATGCTTCAACATCCCGTGTTCATACAAGAAGTTCAGGCTTTCCCTGAATTTCTCCCTGAACTTCTTTTGCAGGAAGCTGACCCTGACATAAGGGGATTGGATCTCCACCAGTTCTCCCGTGCTTTTGTGGATGCCTCCCCACGTGACAATCATGTGGACATGGACATGGTAGTTCTTTTTCTCGCCAAACGTATGCAGCACTGATATGATACCGGCTTTCAGGGAGTATTTGCTTTCAATCCAGTCCTTCATCGTTTCAGCCGAGGTTTTCATCAGCACGTTCAGAAGTTCTTTGCCATTGCGTTTGATTAACGGGTTCAGAATATGCGGGAGTGTCATTACCACATGGCGGTGCGGTATGTTGAGCATCCGTCTCTTTACCCTTTCCGCCCACAGCATGGTATCCCTCCAGCTACAGGTGGGACAGAAGCGGTTCTTGCAGCTATGGTATATCTCGCTTACCTCGCCACATTCAGGACAGACATAGGTATCAACCCCCAGGGCGGCTGTCCGGCACACGCGGATGGCATTGACCGCCTTGTATTGTTCCGGTCGGATAGGTTCGGTCGGATGTTCGGCATACTTCTCCCAGTTCAGCCGGATAAAGTCCGCCAGCCGAAATTTCCGTTCCTCGCTTGGGATTTCCTTATGTACATGCCTTTTTTCCATGTCAGAATCTTTTTATGACAGACAGCGTTTCAAAATCTTCCTCGTCTTTCAATCCGGTAACATAGAAAAACGGTTGCTCGTCATTTGTGAGAGTGAAGATTTCTCCATGCCTGAAAGTTATGTATTTTTTCTGTTCCTCAATAAACTCGTCCTGATCTATCTTCAGGAACAGGTCATTTGGCAGGCTCAGGTGAATGTTTGCTTCATCCATAATCCTGTCCTTTATCCGGCATCCCCTGGCAACATAGTCATACATCGCAAACTCAAACTTGTCCGGCAGTTGCATGAGTTCCATGTGGTTGATTCCGTTATCGTCAAGGAAAGCCCTGTCCGTTTTTTTATGGTATTCCCGTATGGGGATTATTTGGAGTGAAGTGAATACATTCTCGCTGTGTACTGCAAAATGAGTGGGTGGACAACATAGCTTTTCCATATATCCGTTCATGGACCGGAGCCATTCTTCCCATTGGCTATTGTCTTGTATGTCAAAGTCTCCGTAAAGGATAATGGTTGTTTCTATGTAATCCTTATATTCCATTTTGTTATTGAATTTCTATTTTTAACATCATTTTTCTGCTATTCTTTCAAGAATTGCATCTAATGTTATGCTATCAGCCGATTTGGCTGTTATTTCTCCTAAGTATCATTTATCTCTTTCTTTAGGTCCGTTAGCAAACAGCTTCAACCCGAAGTCCTTTTCTTTTTGAGCTAACTCTTTCGGTTGTCCCCAGGGATTGACGATGAGATACCAAGCTCGAAAAGTGCGCTTCTTTGGATCTGTTTCCTGCTGGTAGAGTTGATAGCTCGCCTCATCCTCCTGCGTCCACTGTCCTTTCTGCCGCTTGGCCTGCACAAAGGGTTCCACCACCTGGTCCAGTTCCTCTTTGGTACGGCTTGAGGCCCAAGCATGATCCACATCCTTGGCATGGGACTGGTAGAACAGCAACTTTCCGGTATGGGTCTTCGCCTTGCACTCCGGCGTTCCGCGTAATTCTACCAGACGGCGGTACTCATCCATCTGCTCCGCCGTTCCGTACCGTTCCACCATCTGCTCCCGCACATAGATGAACCAGCTGTAGTCCTCCGCCTCGGTGAAGGGGGCGCAGACCGGCTGTAATGCCTCCACGGGGTCTGCCTCGAAGCGGTCGATGAAATCGAGGTAGTTGGCTTTGACCAGGGGCAGGAAGGTGTCCAGCAGCCCGGTATCCAGCCGCAGGTCCTCTGTCAACATCCGAAAGAATGAACCACCTGTTGTCGGTTCTATTTTGAAAGAATAGAGGTAGTCATCTGCCTGCTTTATGATACAGGTGAAGCCCACCTCCACATTTCCATGGCCGATTTCGTAGTCTATGTAGTTGTAGCGGCTCCGGTCAAACCAGATCTGATAGGTCAGCCCGTTTTTCATTTTCTTTTTGAAGTCGCCCTTTTTCAGACGCTTCCAGCCCTTTTCCTCCAGCCCCAGGCCGTTCCATAGGTAGTCCAGAAGCTCTTGAAATATATCTGCTGGACGTTTTTGTTCCATAGTCTCCACCTCCTTGCAAAAACTTTTTCTGGGATTCAGCGGTCATTTGCAAATCAAATATGGAGCAGGGAAACAGAGGCACAAACCATCTCATTCCCGATTCATTTTCTGCCGTCACGGGTCGGACTTATTTTGCTCCATTGCTTGGGCGATCTGTTTCATAGCCATGTCGATATAGAGATACACCCCATCACGATCACAGTGGAACAGGTTGGAGTAACATGTGCTTTCGTTCGGGTGAAGGGGATTCGGTTCCACTACTTCGGTGGCTTCCAGCAGACCAGTGCCCAGTTCAGCCGCAGCAGTAAGAGCCTTTTTCAGAACAGCAAACTGCCCATCGCTCCAATGTTTCTCCAAATCTTCCAGTACCTTTGGTTCCTGCTCCAGATCCCGGAGAATCTGCAAAACCTGATTTGGAGACAGGTACACGCCGGAGCAGTAGTTTTCAATGATCTGGTTCTTTGCCGGGTTGGGTAAGGCAGTGGGCACCACCTGCGCCCAGGGGGTGAAGTACCGGGCATATTCCGGCTTTTCCTCCATCAGGAAGGAGAAACTGCTTCCTCTGGTATAATAGTAGTCCTGGAAGAATCCCTGGACCACCGCAATATAAAAACCATGGCTTTTATCAAACAGCTCGTCCGGTTCTGTCTCTGCCCCAACCCGCAGGGTGTCCAGATACTTTTCTGCATAGAAATCCTCGATTCCATGCTGCGCGGCAAGGGCCAGAACCTTTTCTTCCTGTCCCTGCTGTATCCAGGTTAGGGGAGT